>MDSV01124472.1_pt1 | contig 15875 bp, 11 predicted proteins | sample 810851 | NCBI WGS metagenome assembly MDSV01 (sample SAMN05326640, study PRJNA326480) | marine metagenome | isolation source: seawater | place: Atlantic Ocean: North East | collected 2012
CTCTTGCTTTTAATTCAGCTTCTTTTCTTAAGCGTTCATTTTCGATCATTTCTTCTCTTAGACGTGCCTCTTCCTCAAGTTTTTTACTCAAACCAAAACGTTGCATTATTACATCGTTGATTGAAGTGTAATCTTCGTCAGATAATTCCAATACTTCAGTTCTTACATCTATTAAGATTATCTCAACTTCGGTTTCGGTAAATAATCCTGTATGATTATTCAACTTAGCTCTAAGTTTATGATAAAACTCACGTTGAGCGGGAATTATTTGGCCATCTGATGTAATAAAGTTTTGAACCTCTGTCAAAATATCTGTCAATTTAAGTTGTTCTGTCATATAAAACCCTCATTCTGCTCAATATGTTTTTGCTAATATTACTCTACGCTTAGTCATTTTGCCAGTCATGTGACATGCTACTTCAGCATCATAATTATCTGTAGAATCGCCAAGAAATGTTAATCCAGTTGCTTTTTCAATTATTTCTGCATGAGCATCATTACCTTCGAAAGGCATTTGATAAATCTTACCTTCAGCAATAGTTCCATTCATCGTCCATTCGCCGTTTTGATTAGTAAATGTAGGCAAATCCACTATCGCCCCGTCCATGTGTGATGTGGAACGTTTTCTTAATTCATTAGAAATTTCAGATAATTTTATTCGACATAATTCAGCAATATTTTCCATCGATAGCGGTTCTTTACCTCCAGTTCTCATGGCAGCAAATGCGGTGCCTTGAGCGATGTCTCGCGGACCGATATCAAGCCTAAGGGGTACACCTTTAATTTCCCAATCATAATATTTTTGACCAGCATGAATATCTCTAGAATCAACTTTCACTCTAAAACCAGCTGCTCTTAAAATATCGGCGATTCGATTTGCTTCAGAAATAGTGTCCACTTCTGAATTTTTCTTTATCATAGGGCAAATTACAATTTGAAATGGAGCAATTGCCGGAGGCATAATCAGTCCCTTATCATCACCATGCATACCAACTATGGCTCCTAATAATCGTTCAGACATACCATAAGTTGTTTGATGACAAAATTGTTGTTTTGCATCCTTATTTTCGTATTTGATATCAAAAGCCTTTGCCCACTGATCTTGATAATGATGGCAAGAGGCTACTTGTAATGTCCTGCCATTTGGCATTATTGCATCTATTCCGATGGTATACCATGCACCAGGAAATGTATCCCAAACCGGTCTTTTTGCCTTGATTACAGGCAGACATAATTGTTCCATCAAATTGTCCACGATTCTCAAATCCTCTAGGATTTGTCTATTGGCACATTCTAAATCAGCGTGTGCAGTATGTGCTTCGAAGAAATGAATTTCACGTACTCTAATAAATGAACGAGTCTGTTTAGTTTCGTATCTAAAAGTATTAACCATTTGGTATATCTTCATTGGAAGATCTTTATGTGATCTTATCCAAAGAGGAAACATTGTATACATTGCAGTTTCAGATGTTGGTCTAAGGAACATTGGTATGTCAAGTTCATTTTCACCAGCATTCTTGACCCAGTACACTTCTTTTTTGAATCCACCTTCTTCATCTTCATCCCGTAGTTCATCAGGATCTAAACCTTCTTCTCTAGCTCTTTTTAGTCTTGCAACCAAAGCATTTTCTTTTTCAAGAAGATTTTCAGGAATCAGTAATGGGAAATTTACTTCTTCGTGATTAGTTTTCTCCATTTCAATATGAGTTAGGTTATCTATCAACTTCATTGTCTTCCACCCATAAGGTCGCCAAACATCCATTCCTTTAATCGGATAACGCTTGTCTACTAGATCTGCAGCTTCTACAATGAAGGGATACCAATCATTGAAGTTATCAATTTTTGAAGGAATTCCTCGTTTCGCCTTAGCAGGTCCCTTGCTCATAAATTACACTCCAACTATTATTATTCATGAAGATGTTGATATCTGCGATTTAAATTTGCCAATTACACTAATCAATGCTAACAAAGCAGCTAAACACCATACAATTTCTAGAATTAAAAATGCCCACTCCTCAATCAAGAATGCTCTTATTGCAAGTAAACCGGATCCTGTTGCCATCATCGAGAGGTATAACTTATTTTTACTATCAAGTATATTGCGAGTTTCTAAAAGGAAAGCACCTAAAATCAATAGCATTCCAAGATATGCTATAGTTTCAGAAAGAATGCCATCAGGTGACATATTATCACTTCTTTTTAATTGAGTAAATTAAGATGCCAAATAGGCCGATTAATGCAATTATATCTGGTATGCCAATTCCACCGGTAGTGCCACCTAAATTGCTCATACTTTCTGAAAGTAGTGAATAAGACCATCCGTCTGATTCCCCAATTTTATAGAAATCTGCTAAATTAATTCTAGTTTGTTCGCTACCTCTACATGTTTTAGTATCACAAATACCTTCAAACAGTGATGAAAATAATCCCAGTAAGTTCAAAATTACTGTTATCAATCCTGTAATTGAGAAAATTGTAAGAAATGAGAGTTTCGATTTGTTATTCGGTAAATCCGGCATTTGTAAATGTGGTAAATCAGGTAAAGATGCAGTAGGTGATGAAATTACTTCAACCATTAAATTAGAGGTTTTACCAAATTTTGGTTCTACAGGTGTAGACTCTCCATCCACTGCAATCATGTCTCTTGCCTTTGTAGGCTTTACATTAGCAATTTTTATTCCATATAATCTGTCTGCCAAACTGACAAGGGACGCATCTTCGGCAATATCAGAGGCTTCAACTTTACCATCAAGTAATCTCTCTAAGCGGTCTCTGGCATCGCTCAAACAACTTCCCCCGTAATAAGGCGTGGAATCTTCTCATTGAAGAATTCTCTTGTTGCAAAATTAGGCATTTCCAGCAGCTTCTACTTCGGACCAATCTTTCATAAAACCTTCAATTCCTTTATCGGTCAAAGGATGTTTCATCAGTTGTCTGAAAATTTTTGTCGGCATAGTTGCAGTATGTGCGCCAAGCTGTATACATTGCAAAACATGTGTCGGATGTCTAATGGAAGCAGCTAAAACCTTAGTTTGAATATCAGGATAATTACTCCAGGTATCCATTATCTCAGCAATCAATGTCATCCCATCATGGCCAGTGTCGTCGATTCTACCAATAAATGGTGAAACATAAGTAGCACCAGCCTTGGCTGCCATTAGCGCTTGTGCCGCTGAGAAAATCAAAGTCACATTTGTTTTAATACCTCTTTCTGTAAGTATTTTTGTTGCTGCTAAACCTTCTGGGACACATGGAATTTTTATTATTACGTTATCTGGTAATTCTTGCTTTAAGGCAAGTGCCTGCTCCACCATTCCATCAGTGTCCATAGCCGTGACTTCAGCAGAAATTGGACCATCACAAATTGAAGCTATTTCAGCAACTACTTGTTTAAAATCTCGTCCACTTTTTCTAATTAGAGATGGATTTGTAGTAACGCCATCTAAAATTCCCCATGAGGCAATCTCTCTAATTTCATCAACATCAGCAGTATCAAGGAAAAACTCCATAAATACCTCTAATCAAAGGCACTCTTTCAATTATGCGATGATTTTCGCCTAATTAACAATACAAAAATTAAGATTGCTAAAATCATTGATGAAATTCTGAGCAAATCAAGTTTGGTGGATTTTTGATCAATATTTTCATCAACATTGTCTTGAATATTATTGTCGCAGAAGTCTGGGACAAAATCATAATCTACATCAATAGAATCATTCCCGCCTTCACATTTATCATTATCGTCAGAGACTCCATCTTTGTCAGAGTCAATCAATGAGTCACAGCCATCTGGAATTGAGTCATTATCAATATCGATAAAGTCATCAAATCCCATACAAGAATCAACTGAGTCTGAAACACCATCGCTGTCTGAATCGATAATTTCATCACAGCCATCAGGTATTGAGTCATTATCTACATCTATTGAATCATTATAGCCCTCACACTGATCATTCGAATTACTGACAAAATCATTATCTGAATCAATAATTTCATCACAGTCATCGGGAATTGAGTCATTGTCTAAATCTTGATTATCATCATATCCAATGCAGTTGTCATCATCATTAGATATTCCATCGCCATCACTATCGATTAATAAATCACAATCATCAGGTATTGAGTCATTGTCAACATCAATATTGTCATCATAACCATTACATCCATCAATTGTGTCTATGATTCCATCATTATCTGAATCATCAATACATCCATCACCATCAACATCATACGGTAATGAAATTTGATTAGGACAATTATCAACCCAATTTTCTATATAATCTGACGGCTGTAAATCTCTCCCCTTTAAACTATTATGATTTGCATCGATACGCGATACCTTGAAGACTTTGTTACCATTTCCTTCAAAAATAGAATCACCTTGATCCATAATTCCTAAGTTATTGATTGGACTGATATATTTCCATACTATGTTGCCATAATAATCAACCTCAATAAATGTACCTTGAGTACCAAATGTGATTAGTGTATTGCCGTTAGATAATCTAGTGCTTCCTGAAATGGCATGTGAGTACATTTCCACTCCAATATTCCAGTTCCACGATAGATTATTGGGACCATATGCTTTACCTTCTTCAATGAAATATCTAGACCCATTGATTGGTGTTTCAATAATATCAACTGATGAATATAATGGTTCTCTTCCATTACCATTATTAAAAATCATTAATTTTCCACCATCTTGATATCCATCTTCTATCCATTTAACATCATGTTGGGAAAATAAAACCTTGTCATCTACAGTACCTCTGTCGTAGCTTTGTGGATTTCCATAACGATATAAAAAATCCCCGCCCATCCCACTATTTCCGCCAACGTGTCCTGCAGCCTGTTCAGTAGTAGTGCTGTGGTCTATGATGTATATTTCATTGGTGTTTTTACATGAAATTGCAATTTGGTCTAACATGCTATTATAATCAATACCATTACAATGTAACCAATCTCTTCCCCCTGATGCACTTCCAGCAGAATCAATAAAATTCACATCGATTAATTCTGGATGTTCAGATATGACTCCAAAGTTATTCATGGACGAATCATAGTCTTGGATTAAGTGATCCCAAAACGACCATTTCCACACAATTTCGGCGTCATCCGTTCCAATTGGCTTGACTTCAATTATTTGATCAGGCCAAACGGAAGTTGAACCAATCGCTCTATTTGAATCATCTTGTTGATATTTGCCAGCTTCAGTAGCCTCAAGTTCGCTTCTATATTCCCATGCTATCATCAAAATATTACCATTTGGCATCGGCTCTATATCATGATGGCTGCGGTAATATTCAGAAGAATAAGTCCATGACCATTCAAGTATACCATCCCATGATATTTTTTCAATCTTGCCGGCACTACCTCCACCTGAAAATTCACCTGGTTGATTTACACCAAGGTTTGCAGTCCTCAATAGTGATCCGTCTTCCAAAAGATAAGCAGATAATCCAGGCTTGTGACCTCCAGGTGAAGTCCAAGTATGTACTTCTCTACCATATTCATCAATAAGATATGAAGTGCTACTTGCCATTGGTGAGAAAAGAGTATAGCCGGATTTAATTCCATCAGAACAATATATTAAGCCTACAGTCCAAGTTGAATTTCTATTGGCATTACAATTGGCTTCAGAAGAATATTGAACTTCAGATTCTGATAGATATTGTTGCGATGGAGGTAAATATGAAATTATCATAATTAAAACTATGAACAGTGATTTGAACCTCATATTTATCTTGATATACAACTAATATTCATTATTTGCGATTTATTGCTCTTATTGCTGCTTGTACAATATGTGGTGAAGATATTTCCATTAAATCAAGCATTTCATCTGCTTGACCGGATTCACCAAATCTATCTTTTACACCAATCATTTCTAAAGGAGTTGGTAAATTTGTTGACAAAAATTCAGCGACAGCACTACCAAGTCCACCAATAACATTGTGGTCTTCAGCAGTTACAATTGCTTGACAATTATTTGCAACTTCTAAAATTAATTGTTCATCTATTGGCTTAATAGTGTGCATATCAATTACTGTAGCAGAAATACCTTTGTTCAATAATTCTTCAGCAGCCTTTAATGATTCAGATACCATGACTCCGCAAGCAATAATGGCAACATCATTCCCATCAATCAATTTCACCCCCTTTCCAATCTGAATTTCAGATTCCCTTCCTTCGTATAATACTGGAGTTTTATTTCTTGCTGTTCTAGTATATGATGGTTGATTTGATTGTGCAAGTTGAATTGTTAATAATTTAGTACTTATATCATCGCATGGGTGTAAAACAATTACATTTGGTAGTGTGCGATAAATAGCTAAATCTTCAATTGATTGTGCGGAAGAACCGTCAGTCCCAGTGTGAGTTCCTCCATGGCTGCCACATAGATGAACAGCTAAATTCGGTCTAGCAACACCATTTCGCATCTGTTCAAATGCTCTTTCAGTGAATATCGCAAAAGTACTAGCAAATGGTATGAAACCTGATGATGCTAATCCTGCAGCGGTCATCAACATATTCTGTTCTCCAATGCCGCATGAAATGGTGCGTTCTGGATATTTTTTCCTGAAATGAAGTGATTTAGTAGATTTACCTAAATCAGCCTCTAAAACTACCACTTTTTCATTAACTGCTAAATCTAATAGAGCTTGTCCATATCCATCTCTAGTTGCCGCCATTTTAGTCAATTCATCACCTCGCCAAGTTCTTGCATTGCGATTGAATATTGTTCATCATTGGGAGCAGCTCCGTGAAAAGCAGGGTTGTCTTCCATGTATGAGACACCTTTTCCTTTGATAGTATGGGCAATTAAAATTACAGGATTATCATTATTAGTTACTAAGAAATCTAATCCATCTACAATTTGACCCATGTCATGGCCGTCAATTTCCTTTACTGTCCAGCCAAAAGATTTCCATTTGGCTGCAATATCAAACATACGCATTTGTTCTTCACAAAAATCATCATTTTGAATTCTATTCCTATCCAAAATGACTTTTAAATTACCCAGTTCATGATGCTTAGCAGCCATTGCGGCTTCCCAAACACTGCCTTCTTGAATTTCACCATCTCCAAGCATAACAAAAATTCTTCTATCGCTATTTTTTAATCTTCCAGAGATTGCACAGCCAAGGCCAAAAGACAAACCCATGCCAAGTGAACCAGCAGAAAAATCAACACCAGGACACCATTTCATGTCTACGTGCCCTTGGCAAATGCCTCCTAAAACTCTGTAAGATTGCAAATCTTCTTTTGTTATGAAATCCATTTCAGCAAGAACTGCGTACATTCCTGGAGATGCATGACCTTTGGATAATATAAATCTATCACGATCTTCCCAATCAGGATCATCAGATTTCACACGCATGTGGTTTGCATATAATGCTGAAATTAAATCAACTTCTGACAATGAACCGCCAGGATGTCCAGCTTGAGCTCTGTAGACCATTTTTACAATTTCGACTCGGCATTTTCTAGCCAATTCTTCTAGATCTTTAATCACCAATGACATGTTCGTTCATAATGTCGTCGTTGAAGGCATCCTTTGATGGTTTTGATATCTAAAAAGTAATTATTTATCAGATTTGAACATCGTACCAATCTTTGCAATAGAATTTCTCAATACCATTGTAAACTCTCGAATTAAGTTTCCATTATTAGGTAAAGAACGGGTGGCTAACCATATGAATACAACGACAAACCAGGCAAAAAAGATAAGAGATAACATATTATTTAGTGTCCCAATTTTGAAGATTATTGAAAGATCTTTATCCAGTACTATAAGTAAGGCAACAAATACCCCCAAAATGGATTCACCAGCAATAAATCCAGCACCAATTAAAACACCTCTATTTTCCACATCTTTGGCTGCTTTTAGTGCTTCATCTGACGGTTCATCTTTTAACTCCCCATCTATTCTAATATGTGCACTTCTAAAAGCAAAGTATGACAGAATTCCACCAAGCATGATTGGTACTGAAAGACCTAATGGCAGATAGATTCCAATTGCTACACTCATTACTGGCATCTTTAACCAAATCAAGACAATAGCTATTGCTACGCCTAATAATATCATTTGTACATTAATGTCTCCAACGAAAGAACCTCTGACAATATCACCTATTAGTTCTGCTTGTGGAGCATACAATGCGTTCGAGCAATCTCTACCAGTTTCCGCAGCCTCTCTCAGGCAAGCGGTTTTGGTTATACCAAACGCATTATGTAGAAGTTTTAGAGTTGGGCCAATTACTAATGCACCTGTTATAACACCAATAATTTCTGCAATCTGTTGGACTTTTGGTGTAGCACCTACCATATGCCCAGTCTTCAAATCCTGCATTACATCTCCTGCAATTGCAGCTGAAGAGGCAACAATTGATGCAATAAGCATGGTTGATAGCATTAGAGTTGGAGTGTTTAATCCTAAAATCAAATCGCCAATAATCCACACTAATGCTACTGTAAAAAGTAATGTTGCTATGGTCATTCCAGAAACAGGAGAGTTTGATGAGCCAACGACTCCAGCAATGTATCCGGCTACAGCAGCAAAAAAGAATGCAGTCACTGCTAAGAAAGCACCACCAGCGAGTGCTAAAATGATACTGCCTGTTTTCCACCAATAAAAGACAATGGTTAAGGCTACAATTACCATGCAAAATATCAAAACATATTGCATTGGCAAATCTATTTCAGTACGTAATTCACTATCTGTGTCTCCTGTACCCTTCTTCAACGCCTTACTAATTCCTTTTACAATGCTGTTTCTCATCGACCATAGAGTATACAGCCCACCTACAACCATTGCACCAACACCTGCGTATCGAATTTGAGTAGTCCAAATAAATTTGAATTGCTCAGTGGTTGTAGATCCTTCACCCCAGCCATTGATCAAACCATACATTGGAGTGAGCACCATGAATCCAATCATCCCACCTAAGAAAATAAATGATGCAATTCTAATCCCTACAATAAAACCAACAGATAATAATGCTACAGAAAGATCAATTCCAGCGTAAAACTTAGTTCCAATAAAATCTACTACACCTTCCACAGTATGGTGGGTGGCTTGAAAACCTTTTACTACCAAGCCATATATTGCACCAATTCCTAATGCGTATAATATTGCCTTAGATCCTTCGCCACCTTCCTCACCAGCAACTAATACTTCCCTACAAGCAACTCCTTCAGGATATGGTAACGCTTCTTCTACGATAAATAATCTTCTAAGTGCAATAGTGAACATAGTCCCCATTAAACCACCTAATAGTGCAATAATAGTAGTTTCAAGCAATTTTATGTCATCCCAAAGACCTGGTATAACCAATAATGCCGGAACAGTGAAAATAATTCCGGCTGCGAGAGATTCTCCCGCACTAGCCATGGTTTGTACTGCATTATTTTCCAAAATAGTGACATCTTTAAACAAAGACCTTAGGATTATCATCGACATCACTGCAGCAGGAATACTAGCAGATACAGTCATTCCAGCATAAAGTCCTAAGTATGCATTTGCTGCAGTCATTAATACACCAAGAATAATACCAACTATTACAACTCTAACTGTTAACTCAAGTGGCGATTCCGATGCAGGAATATAAGGTTCACCATGCTCGGACATGAACCTCCCAAATACTACTGATTGTTGAAAACATCGCCAAAAATTATGGGATTCCCACCACCATAATGATAAGTTAGTTAGACTTGGTTTAGTAAAGTTGGTTTATAATGAGTGATAATTGGCATCATCTATCTACTGATACTGTGTTGAGAGATATGGAGGTGACTCGTTCGGGTCTAAATCACTCTGAAATAAACTCTCGACGAGAAAAATATGGTGAAAATAAACTGGATGAACCAGAAACGATCCCACGTTGGAAAAGATTTTTATCACAATATAATGATCCTCTAAATTTTTTGTTGATTGGCGCCGCAATAGTTGCATTACTTATTCATCCAGATCAACCGGGCGATGCTATATTTATATTCATGGTTTTAACAGCCAATGCTTATTTTGGTTATTGGCAGGAAAGTCAAGCTGAACAAGCAATGGAATCATTACGTCAAATGTCTGTTTCTCAATGTGTAGTTGTCCGAAATGATATGGATATTGAAATACCTACATTAGATATAGTTCCTGGGGATATTGTTAATCTATATGAAGGTTTGAATGTTCCTGCAGATATAAGAATAATAGAATCTTACCAATGCAAAATTGATGAATCTGCTTTAACAGGTGAGTCAATTACTGTCAAAAAATATGCCGAAGAATTGGATTTAGACACACTTCTCGCTGATCGAAATAATATGGCTTTTATGGGTACATGTGTATCTTCGGGTCGAGCAGTTGGAGTTGTAGTTTCAACAGGTATGTCGACACAATTAGGTAAGATCGCCAGTGATATTGCAAGTTCAGATACTCCTAAGACACCACTTGAATTAAAATTAGAATCTTTAGGCAAATTTCTAGGCTTTATCGCATTAGTAGTTGCAATATTACTTGTTTCAATAAAAATGTTGATTGCATATGGAGATCCTAAAGTTGACTTATGGGAAGCAGCAATTGACCAATTTATAATTGCAATAGCAATTTTTGTCGCGATTGTTCCAGAAGGTTTACCCATTATTTTGGTAATTACTCTAGCATTGGGTATGCGTAATATGGCACGTCACAAGGCAATTATTCGAAGAATGAAAGCAGTTGAAACCTTAGGTTCAACTACTGTTATTTGCTCGGACAAGACCGGTACTTTGACAAAAAATCAAATGACAGCGCGGCAAATTTCTACAACCGAGGGGACCTTTACCATTACTGGAGAAGGTTTCAAGCCAAAAGGTGAAATTCTTTTTGAAGGTAAGCCATTGGGAGATGATGATTTCTCAATTCATCAAAAGAATCTAGGCTTTAGATTAGCAGCAGCATGTCTTAGTTTATGTCATAATTCACAGATATCGAAAGTCGATGGCCAGTGGACCGCTGTTGGTGATCCTACAGATTCAGCTTGTGCGGTAGCAGGCTGGAAAATTAATGGTGATGTACAGAAATTCGCACAAAGACATAAGAGGTTGCACGAATTTTTCTTTGATACTAAGCGTAAAAGAATGTCAGTAATTCATGAATATGAGGGTGAAAAATGGATATTTTCTAAGGGTGGTGCTGGTGGATTTATCAATATTGTCGAATGGAAAGTTAGCGATGAACAAATAGTCCCAATTGAATCATCAGATTTTGATAAAGCAACCCAAGCTAATAAAGATATGGCAGGGAAGGCAATGAGAGTTTTAGCATTGTGTGCAAGACGCTTGGATGACGATGAAGATATGTATGATATGGAGAAAATCGAATCAGGATTTATTTTCTTAGGTCTTATTGGTATAATGGATCCTCCAAGGCCGGAGGTGAAAAGTGCCATTGAAATTTGTCAATCTGCTGGTATTAAAGTCAAAATGATCACTGGTGATCAACAATTTACTGCTACAGCAATAGGAAAGGAACTAGGAATTACTGATGGAGGCATACCAGCAGTTAATGGTAGTTCAATTTCTAGGTTTAGTGATGCTGAAATGGATGAGGCTGCAGAGAATTCTACCATCTTTTCCCGAGTTACTCCTGACCAAAAAATGCGTATTGTAAGTTCACTTCAAAGTCAAGGAGAAATTGTCGCAATGACAGGTGATGGGGTTAATGATGCTCCAGCTTTATCTAGGGCAAATATCGGTATTGCAATGGGGATCTCAGGTACAGATGTAGCAAAAGATGCCGCAGATATGGTTCTTCAAGATGATAATTTTGCCAACATTGTCCACGCAGTAGAAGAAGGTAGAAAAATATATCAAAATATTCGTAATTTTGTGCGATATCAAGTCTCAACAAATGTTGCTGCTGTAGCATTAATCGTGATTTCTACATTTATTTTTGGTTGGAATTTACCCTTGACTGCAACACAAATATTGGTTATTAACATTCTAATGGATGGCCCTCCTGCCGTGGCTCTTGGCGTTGAGAAAAAGCATGGTAATGTTATGAATAGACCACCCAGGCCTGTAGATGAAGGTCTTCCAAATAAAAATGATATATGGTTGATTTTTTACTTAGGAGCAGTAATGGTAACAGGTACATTATTAGTTTTCTTTTTAGCTGGAGGTGGTTTAGAAACCTGTTCAGGATTACCTTTGGCTGAAGATGGAAACCTACCTTTTGATAAATTAGCGTGTGAGGCAGGAGATTCTGAAGAAATTTCCAAATGGGAAAATTATGCAGATGATCGATTTGTTCATGCCCAAACTATGACTTTGTCTGTATTCATAATGTTCCAGTTGTTCAATGTAATGAATTGCCGTTCGCAAGAGGAAAGTATATTCTCATTGGGGGCTTTCTCAAATAAAGCGATTAATATTGCTTTTATTGCATCATTTATGTTGTTGCTATTTTTTGTACAATTAGCAAATGTCACAATACCTTTTACCAGCTTTGAAATTGGAGGTCTACTTTCTACCAAGGTTTTATCGTTCTCTGATTGGGCGATTATAATATCAATTGCCTTTTCAGTCATTATTATTGAAGAATTCCGGAAATTTATCGTTAATTCTAAATTATTTGCTATAAAAATGTAATTTAGGGTTTTTACATAAATATTTGAAGTATTAATATCAGCAGTAGCCATGACTGAGTGGTCATCATCACACGCTGTTGCCGGATGTGATGGGGATTGGAACGATAAACTCCGCGAACTACTAGGCCCGAAAGATTGGTCTAACAATCTTGCACCAATTATTGAAAAGTTATCTTCAGGTAAGCGATTAACAATTGAAGATGGTCATATTCTTTACAATCATCAAGACCTAAGCGAGTTAGGAAATTTAGCTCACATGGTAAAGGTCTCAAGATTTGGCAAAAATGTATTTTTTAATTCCAATGTACACATAAATCAAACGAATATCTGTGTTTTGGCCTGTAAATTTTGTGCATTTCGCAGAAGTAAAAAACAGTCGGATGCGTATGCAATGTCAATAGAAGAATATTTGTTAGAAATGGATAAGTTTTCAGATTATGTCGATGAGATACACTCAGTTGGGGGGCTGCATCCAGATTGGGATGTTGAATATTACACATCCCTAATTTCGCAAGCCAAAATTCGCCACCCAAATATTTCCATAAAGGCACTAACAGCAGTAGAAGTTAAGCATCTTGCTAATCTGTCTAATCTGACAATTAAGGAAACACTTGCTAAATTATCCTCATCGGGCTTAGACTCATTACCGGGAGGTGGAGCTGAAATACTTAATGATCAAATAAGAGCAATAATATGTAATGGTAAGGAGAGCTCAAAAGAATATCTTGATATTCATCGACAGGCGCATGAATTAGGAATTCCATCAAATTGTACTATGCTCTTTGGAACCATAGAGTCAATAGATGACAGACTTATTCACATGGATAAATTACGAAGAGTTGCAGATGAAAATTCATTATTCCAATGTTTCGTACCTTACCCCTTTTTACCAGATTCATCTAGATTGCCTCAAGCACAATTAGCTACTGCCAACGAGATTCTAAGAACCATTGCTGTTTCTAGACTGATGTTGGATTCTATACCTCACATCAAAGCATATAGAATGAATATTGGCGATGAATTAGCTGAATTAGCATTAAATTTTGGAGCAGATGATATTGATGGTACAGTTGGTCAAGAATCTATAATGCATTTGGCTGGCGCTACATCAAGTTTGGATTATACCACTTACAACCTCGCTAAATTAGTCAAAGATGCAGGTTTTATTCCAGTTAAGAGAAATACAACATATACTAGATTCAAACTCGTATCTCCTAAACCTCCACAGAGAAAAAGGAGATTAAAAGTTATCAATGCATAGGTGATATTATGGTTATTCAAGAGGCTAAAAAATCTAATTACCCTTATCAAGAATGGAAATCGACCATTGGTAGGGTTGCATTCATGAATTGCGATCCATTATTCCTAAAATTATCAGAGCATTGGAACATACTATCTGCTCCACCATCTTGGCTGACTGGTCATTTATTACGTCGAGATTGTATTATTGCACCTATTCCAGCAGCAGACTATGCTAAGAATACCAATGATCTGATTTTAATTCCAGATCTTGGTATTTGCTCGAAGGGTGAAGTAGGTAGTGTTTTACTATTTGGAAATATGTCGTTAGAGGAAATGCAAACTATTGCCCTGCCAAGTGATTCATCATCATCAGTCGAATTATTAAAATATATTTTGAAATCTCGTAATTTATCACCTAAATTAACCATTATGGGTCCCGACATTGATTCAATGCTATCAAAATGTGATGGGGCATTGTTGATTGGTGACAGAGCTCTTAATGCATCCAGAGATACTCCCAAAATGGCCATATTAGACTTAGGTGTTGAATGGGAAAATTTAACGGGACTTCCAATGGTATTTGGCGTATTTGCAGCAAGGAAAGATACACCAATTGGGGACCTTAAGAAAGCACATAGTTCATTGCTGGAACAACTAGAAATGTTTGAACAATCATTGAGTCGTCGAAAAGAGATAGTAGAAATATCTGCTACTAAATCTGGTTTGTCTATTGAACGTCTTGATAAATACTTTGGAGAGGTTTTTAATCGATTGGACGGTAGTCATATAGTAGGTCTAAATCACTTTTTGGTTGATGCATGTGGCGTAGAATCAGGTGCACAATTCAGATGGTAGTGTCACTTTTCACTTCTCTTTACCTTTCTTACTTTTCGAGATTTAACTGCTTTCTTTTTTGTGATAATTTTACCACCTGGTATGTCTAATTTACCATCAAGTCTTTTTCTTTTAGTGGTCATTATGGGTCCTTGCGCATTTCTTTGAATATTCCCGACGCGTCTTTTAATTACTGGTTTTTGAGAGAATTCTTCGTCCTCATCAAGAGTGAAAGGTCTCCTTTGCAATGGTTTTTCTTCTTGTGATAATGAATCAGATTCTATGATTGGAATTTCTTCATCTAGTGACAACTCATCATTAGATATCGGTTCAGGTTTTTTCACTTCATCTCCAATTATTTCATCTTCATCATCTTCTTCAAAATCATCATCGTAAATAATTGCTGAATTCAAGTTTCTTTTTCTAATTATAACACCAATCATAAACAATAGAACAATACTTGTAGCTAAAATCACTACAATATTTTCCTTGACATCCGATACTATGGAGTCAACTTGAGAGTTTTCCTTTTCATATAAACTGAAATTAAGTGGTGGTAAATCACTATTCTTTTCCCAAAAATAATATTCATTTTCACCATTTAGGTTCTTTTTGGTAACTAAAACAGGTGAATTTTCAACTATGTGCGTTATTGATTTATCCGAAATATCAATTTGATTATTAAAATTAATGGAAATTGGTAATGTCAAATTTGGAGTGATGTCAAATGAAGTCCTAAAACCAAACCTAATTTGCTCTGAATCCAAAATTTCAGTTGATGTTAAACCTCCAAATACTATACAGCTAATCGTGCCGTTATTCACTTCTCCAGCAGAAAGTTCTATGGAATTCTTAATTCTATCCAAGTAAGCATCACTATCCATATTACTACATATTGCATTTTCAATCATAATTGTTTCTTCATAGCTAATTTGTTTATCTGAAATTATAGATTGCATTGCTAAAGTTCTAAATGCATACGTGTTAAATAAATCCATTGTATAAATATCATCAATAGATAATTTATCTCCTTCCAAGTCAATAATATATTGTCTAATTGTGTTATTATCAGCCTTAATATGGCAATTATTTTCACCAGGGCAATTAATATCCCAATCGTCGATGTGCGAATCACCATCATCGTCATCGTCAATTGTATTTGGTATGCCATCACCA
>MDSV01229221.1_pt1 | contig 15875 bp, 19 predicted proteins | sample 810851 | NCBI WGS metagenome assembly MDSV01 (sample SAMN05326640, study PRJNA326480) | marine metagenome | isolation source: seawater | place: Atlantic Ocean: North East | collected 2012
AAATCTTTCCCATATTGCAATCAATTTTTTTGAGGAATTTTTATATATAAACTAAAAAATGAATATTGATCATCAACATCCATAAAATCGTAGACTAATTTTTGTCTGCTTTTACGAGCAATATCTATGATACCAAGTCCTCCTCCTCCTTTGTCAGATCTTTCTTCATTACTTAAAACCTCCTTATAGAGCATTTTCAGACCATCCTTGTCTAGAACATTCACTTGATCAATTCTTGATTTTAAACCAGAAACTCTATCTGATAAGATATAATTACCTGTTACAATATTATAAGAAGAATCGTTTCTGCCTATCATAAATATTGCAGCACTTTCTTCCTTAAAACCCGTTCTTTTCATTTCATCCCTATGATGATACAAGTTTTGAAGACACTCTACTAAAACATTATAAACTTTTCTCTTAACCTTACTTTCTTCTCCTAAATTGTCCAACTTGGTTTCCATTATTTGGAGCATTGATGTTAACATCTCAGAAGTAACATCACCTTTAAAAGAAAGCATGATATCATTACTTTCCATTTTCTTGTAAAAGTCGTATATGTTTAAGTCTCCGAATGACATAAAAAGCAAAGCTAGAGTTTTTAATTCAATTAAAAACAATTTTCCTGTCTTATAACGTAACTAGGAAGTATTAGTTTCAAAACAACCACTTTATTCCAGGCAGTTCTAAACATTTTATGTATATAATTTTTAAGGTTTTGCTTAAGAAGCAAAACAATGATTTTTTATCTTTACATAATGGCAAAAGAATGGTTTGAAAGCTGGTTTGACTCCAAATACTATCATATTTTATATAAAAATAGAGACTTTACAGAGGCGGAAACGTTCATTTCAAATTTAATTGATTTTTTACAACCAAAGGCAGATGCCAAATTTGTTGATATTGCATGTGGAAAAGGACGTCACTCGTTATTTATACATAAATTAGGTTTTGATGTAACGGGTTATGATCTTTCAGAAAAAAGTATTGTTGAAGCAAGTGAACAATCAGAAAAAAATCTTAAATTTTACACACATGACATGCGTCAGATATTCAGAACGAACTATTTTGACTTTGCCTTAAACATATTTACAAGCTTTGGATACTTTAAAAGCAAAAGAGATGAGTTAAATGCAATGAAAGCGACTGCTGGAAATTTAAAAAAGAATGGTGTTTTAGTAATTGACTTTTTAAATAGAGAAAAAGTTATTACTGATTTAGTGACTCAGGAATCTAAAACAATTGAGGGGATTGAGTTTAAAATATCAAAGAGAATTGATAACAATAAAATTATTAAAGAAATAAAGTTTCAAGACCAGGGAGAACATTTTTCGTTCCATGAATCGGTGAAACTTTTGAGTATTGATGATTTCAAATTGTACCTTCAGGAAGCAGGTTTGAAAATCACACATACTTTTGGAAATTATAAATTAAATGAATTCAACAAAAACTCAGAGAGATTGATTATCATTGCAAAAAAAGTTGAATAGTCTTACCACTGAAATATTACTTTTTGTCATTACATTCATAGCTGGCTCAATTTTTTTATTTTTAAATATAAATAAAGAACGTTCACTAAAAATTCTTCTATCATTCTCAGGGGCTTTTTTGTTTGGATTAACCATTTTACATTTTTTACCCGACTTATTCCTTGAATATGTCCCTGCTTACGGTCTTTTTGTTCTAATTGGCTTTTCTATTCAATTGATACTTGAATTTTTAACACAAGGTATTGATCATGGACACTATCATAAGGGGGCTCTCAATAAGGTAAAACTACCTGCTTTAATTGGTTTATTTCTACACGCTTTGTTTGAAGCAACTCCTTTGGCATCAAGCCATACGCATGAAGAAAATGAAAATCATTTTCATGAATCTTTTTTCCTAGGGTTAATTCTACATAAACTTCCTGTTGCAATAGTATTGGCTAGTATGCTTAAGCATTACTTAGGAAGAACCTCGAAATCATTTTTTATACTCGCCTTATTTGCTCTCATGGCTCCACTTGGGCTTTTGTTATCAGATTCAATACCTATTTTCCAACATTATCAGCATTATTTTATGGCTATCGTTATTGGAATTTTTTTAAACATCTCAACTACAATTCTTTTTGAAATAAGTGAAAATCATAAATTTAATCTCGTTAAATTTGTATCGATTGTTGTTGGATTTTCAGTTGCTGGATTGTTTTCACTACTTTAATCAGTTTTCACTATCCCAAGGTTCGTAAAACTCTATGTAATGTCGCTTTCTTGATTTATTGAATATTCGTATTATTGCACTAACATTACACGAACATTTAAAAAAAACAATAAAATGGCTGTATTAGTAGGAAAAAAAGCTCCCTCGTTTAGCGCGGACGCTGTTGTTAATGGAGGAGAATTTGTAGAAAATTTTTCATTGGATCAATTTAAAGGGAAAAATATTGTTCTTTTCTTTTACCCCTTGGATTTTACGTTTGTATGTCCAACAGAATTGCATGCTTTTCAAGCGAGATTAAACGATTTTGAATCAAAAAACACTGCAGTTATTGGCTGCTCAATTGATTCAAAATTCTCTCATTGGGCATGGTTAAACACTCCAAAAAATAAAGGAGGAATTGAAGGAGTGACTTATCCACTAGTTGCTGATTTATCAAAAACAATTGCTGAAAACTACGATGTTCTTGCAGGAGAATACGATGTTGACGAAGAAGGAAATGCTGCCTTTAGTGGAGCTCCTGTTGCTTACCGAGGTTTATTTCTAATCGATAAAGAAGGTACGGTTCGTCACCAGGTTGTAAACGATTTACCATTAGGAAGATCAGTAGATGAAGCTTTAAGGATGGTAGATGCATTAAACTACTTTGAAGCTAATGGAGAGGTTTGTCCTGCAAACTGGAAAGAAGGAGATGATGCAATGAAAGCAGATGCTAAAGGCGTATCCGACTATCTGTCAAATCACTAGAAAATATAATATCACTCTAAAAAATCCGCTCTAGAAGCGGATTTTTTTGTGCTATTTTATTGAAAAATTATTCGTCAGTTTTTTATTTAGTCTTTTTCTCGACTCTTTTCCTTTTTAAAAGGAAGAGAAGGAAGCATCTTCAATAGATTTTTTTATTGAAATCATAAAAATAACAGAATCAATATAAAACAGGCGCAAAATAGTGTCTGCAACAAATTATATTTTAACATTAAAAGACTATTTATGGTCCATAGAAAACAGGAAATCTTCCACAATTGATTTCAAATTCTTTAGCACACTATCGCTTTTAACTAAGTAATAAGGAGTTCCCTCAGACTGCACGGTTGCAATTACCTCAATATCTCTTTGAGCGGACACCACGATACTTTTAGTATGGGATGACTTTTTCTTTATTTCTTTAATTAAATCTAATCCATTTACATCAGGGAGATTGAGATCAACAATTGCAATACTTGGGCACTCATTAATTTTTTCCATTAATTCTCCACCTGTTTTAAAATGAGTTATTTCAAGATTTTTAATCTTACTTAAAGCAAGTCTCAATAGAAATCCTTCAGTAAGATTATCTTCAATTAGAAATACTTTATGTTTCATACTCAATTTGATAATTAGTTCTTATATAATCGACTAACTCCTTATACTCAATGGTTAATGAATTCGCCAAAGAAGCCGCCGTAATCTTGTTGCCATTTATTAAGTCATTATTGAAAGTTTTACAAATTTCAAAAAGAGGACCTGCTCCAATAGTTCCAGACAAACCTTTGAGCGTGTGCACCTTAAACTGAAGTTGCTCCCAATCTAAATTATAAACTGCATTATTTATTTCTTCAGACAACTCCTTTGCGTCTTTTAAAAAAGAAGTAAAAAGCTCTAATAAGACACTATTATCACCATCTGCTAGCTCTAAAATCATCTCTATGGTGTGCTTATTAAGGGGGTTCATTTAATGAATAATCTATCCTATGTACGACTATTTTAATAAAAAGTTAAACATGATAAAAATAAATTTCACAAGATGATACTGGGGATAAAAAGTTCGTTACACTTTACTGATTTAAAATAAGAAAGGTCCTCTAAATTTTTAATTTAGAAAAAAGTTGATTTTTATCCATTTGCTTAAAACCTGCAGGTTTTAAATCACCTAAATCTAGTAATTCAATATGTGTTCTTACTAATCTTAAGGTTGGAAAACCAACTTTTGCTGTCATTTTTCTAACCTGCCTATTTTTACCCTCTTGAAGCGAAATTCTTAACCAGGATGTATTTTTTTGCTCAATTTCTAAAGGAGGTATATTTTTAGGGGGAAGTCCTTTTTTTACTTTAGCGGGAAGGGTATTGTATTTTTTTTTATTGATGAAAATATCAACTCCACTCTCTAATTCTTTTAGTGCTCTTTTATGAATTTGACCATTTACCTGGACCCAGTAGGTTCTCCAATGTCCATTTTTAGGATTAAGCAATACTGAATTAATTGACTTATCATTTGATAAGATCAACAAACCTTCTGAATCTTCATCGAGTCTTCCAATCGGATAGATATCTTTAGGAAAATCAAAGAAGTCTCCTAGTGCCGTTTTTCCATGCTCCTTTGAGAATTGACTTAAACACCCTTTTGGTTTATATATTATAAAATATTTATTTACTCTTGGCATCTATTTAACTAAAATTTCAACTCTTCGATTAAACTGCATCTCATACTCTAATTTAGTATTTGAATAAATCATTCTAGTGTTACCATAACCCACGCTCGTTAATCGATCCGATTTGATTCCTTTTTGTATCAAATAGTTCATTACTGCGTTTGATCTTGCCTCGGATAATGCCTGATTTTTTTTTGTATTTCGTTTTCCTGGACTATTAACATGCCCCTGTATTTCAATTTTCAAATGGAAGTTCTTTGCAAGAACATTATACAATCGATTTAAATCCTGATAGCTAATCGGTCTAAATCTAGCTTCACCACCAACAAACAATATGCTCTGCAATCTTATTTTATCTCCAGACTTAAGCTCTTTCTCATACCACGGTTCATGTAAAGCGGCTATTTTCTTATGTTTCAATATTTTTAACTTCAAAGGTTTTATTATCTCAATAAAAAGAGCTTTTTGAAGAGATATATTAGAATATCGTTGAACACATGACTTACAAAAGCACATTCCTGAGTTTATCATTTCATCAGTAGGAATAACTAATCCATTCGAATCCAACACTAATTTGTTTAAACTATTACAAGTATCGAAATATAAGTTTACACTCTGAAAGCCACTCGTAAAACTAAACGAGTCAAATATAGAATCCTCTTGAACCTTAAAATATTCAATTTCGGAAGTTGAACTAAAGTTACTCAAACTATCAAGCGATATAATTGGAATATTTTTACATGTATTTTGAGAAAATAATACCAACTTTAAAAAAAACAAGAATGAAAAACTAGTTATTCTCATTCTACAGCTAAAATTACAATTTCTACCCTTCGATTTTGAGTAGCTTGATAAGCGTTCTTTGGAGAAGGATACCTCATTTGGAAATTGGACATTCCCTTAGCATCTACCCGATTATCATCCACTCCATTTTTAACTAAAAATTCTTTTATAGCCTCAGCTCTTTGATCAGATAATGACTGATAAAATGAGGGTTTGATTTGAGCCGGTCCATTAACATGACCTCTAACCTCTACTTTTAACACATCATGCTTCTTTAAGAATAATTCTAACTTTTTAAGTTCAGGTATAGATTTGGACAAATAATTAGATGTTTTAGGAATAAAAAAGATATCCTTTAATTGATAAACCATGCCTACTTCAATTTCCTCAAAAGAAATACTATCAATCGAAAACTGAATAGGATTTAGAGTATCAAAATCATTAAAACTTAAGGTAAATTGAAAAGGCTTATTTCGGGACAAAACTTTGAGTAAGTAAAAATCCCCTTGTTTTAATCTTAATGACTTTTTTTGATCAATTTCTATCTTTGACAAGCATGATGGACAAGGACAAATGCCATCTTCAATAACCTTTCTCCAAATCTCTTTTGTAATTAAATTAGGTTGTTTCAAAACACTCCTTATAGGTATGACTCTTCCTGATTGAATGTTTTGACAATTCGTAAAAGGATAAATTGCATATTCAAACAAACTATCTTGGTTTTCAAAATCACCTACAAAATCTAAAGCCGCCCCCTTAGCCCTAAACTTATACCATGATTCATGAGAGGAGTTTTGAACATGAATAGTATTTTTTCTTATGTATTCAGAAGAATTGCATCCTAGCTGTCCAAACAATAAGGAGGAACAATAAATTAAAGTTAAGAGAAAATAAAATTTCATTCTATAAATAACGTTTGAACTATGTTATAAATAACGTCAATAATGTTTTTTGTTACAGTGACTAAATATATTTAACTGGGGTCTATCCAAAAAGGAATTTTTTCTTCCCAACCAATATACCACAAATCATTTACCAATTTAACTTGATAAATCTTTAAGGCTGATCCTGATGTAGATAAATCTTGCCCTGATTTTAGGCAAAAAGCATACTTATGCCATGGACAAATAACTTGACCATTCTTGCACAAACCATCTTTTAATGAAACCCCCTGATGAGGACAATTTTCACTAAACAGAACAGGCTGCATGTTATATTTTGTTATCAAAAAAGTCAAACCTTCAACAACGATTGAATAAATTTTGTTTTCAATATAATTGTTTACGAAATCTGAATTGGAAATAAGTGGAACCCAACGAACATGTGTTTTAAAAAACATGACTAATCCTTATTCAATTTAACAGCCTGACCAACAATATGGAAATTACCATCACTTGAAAAAGCCCAAAGACGCCCTTTTAAATCAACACCATAGGAATCTCCCTCTTTGATAAAGATCCAATCAAAACCAGTTTTATCACTATCTTTTTTAAGACCTACTGGAATATAACGACCATTAACCTCTTCATATACCTTACCCTGATCGTCAATAAAATACATTTTTTTATCAATCGCTAAAAAAACACGGTAGGTATATTGACGTCTTTTTCTTTTAGGCGTAAGATTTATTATTGAATCTATAGCTTCGTTGTTAGTAGCAATTATAGTATCTGTCATAAGAGTCTTTGCATTATTCCAACCTTTAGCCAGAGAGGAGATACGAGTGTTTTTTGCAATACCCTTTTGATGTTTATCATTATCAGCAATAACACTTTCTAGAGCCTCAATAGCCTCTCCTATAGACGCTCCCATCTTAAACAGGATAAAACCTGCAGATTCATCTGCCTTTATCTCCTCCTCTATACTTGGGATTCCACCTTCTAATTCATGCTTAGACAAATGATGACCGATTTGACGAGCCAAAACAGAAATACCATACCAGTTCTTCTTTGTCTGAAGGTTTTCCATAAAATCTGGATTGTATTCTAAAATTCTCTCATTGTCCTCAATGTAAGCCTGAACTTTGTCTACATCGCCTGGTAAAATAATAAAGTTTTGTGATAGTCCTGTTTCTCTTACAATACTCACTACAGTTTTATAAGCCGCTATATCCTCTGATAAATCAGTTTGAAAACCAAAATCAAGCACAGTACCAATAGGTGCTTTTTCTTTTCGTGAAGAATCGGGTTTATTCAAATCTTTTTGTTCAAAGCATGCCGATACTAAAAGAGATAAAAAAATAAACAAAAAATAACTTTTTTTAACCACAATTTAAATGTAAAAATTCTTTGTTAGAACTCTAAGTTTAAACATTGATAATTATTAACATTGAAATCTATACTTTTAATAGAATCCCCCATTTCTAGTCTCAGTTTATTTTTTTCTTGATAAAATATCTCGATATCTTCTATTAGAACTGAGACCCCTTTTTTCATATAAATGATCTCATCTCTATATTTTAATTGAATTTGAGAGTTTAATTTTAAAAAATGAATCTTATTACTTCTAGGCAAAAAGGATAATATACAGCAAATAAATACGGGAATAATAAACCACTCTTTTTTCTTAGTTATCATAAAAATCAAACTAGAAAAACAAACAACTAATACCTCCCCATTAATAAAGAGAAAATAAGAGAGATGAAAGTAGTCTGTCATTAAAACAAGAACCTTATTTATTCCAAAAAAAAGATAGTCGATACTTAAAAAAACCTTTTCTGCAAAAAACTGATTGAAAGATAATATTAGTAATGCTATACCTAGACACATTATAACTGTTATGATAGGAACAATAAAAACACTGGCCCATATACTTGTGAAATTCACGACGCCAAAATGGAATGATACTATAGGAGCAGTAAAAATAAAAGCGGCTACATTCACAAGTATAATTTTCCAAAAAAAAGTCAAATAGGGTATTCTCACAAAATCATTGAAGTCTGAATGCTGCATTATTAAAACAATACCTATTACAGCGGAATAACTCAATTGAAATCCAACATCACAAATTAGGTCAGGATCAAAAAACAACATTAAAGCGGCACATGAAAAAACAATGTTTAATGTACTTACCGATTTTTGAAATAATTTACCGTAATGTATGAGAATAAACATAAGAACTGCACGAGTTACGGATGGCGATAAACCTGTAATAAAAGCGTAAGTAATTAAGAGGGTGGCAATAGTATAAAAGACGAATGAATCTGATAATCGGAAGAGCTTAGAAAACAAAAAATACAACGTAAAATATAGTATGCCAACATGTAAACCTGAAATAGCCAAAACATGAATAACTCCGCTTTCTCTAAATAGTTTATGTCCTTTTTTATTTAAAAATGATTTATCACCCGTTAACAACGCAACTAAAAATCCCTTAGTAGAACTCGTTACTTTTGAAAACGATAGTAAATAAGAGATAATGGAATTTTTAAGTCTTGATGCCAAGAGCGAAATACTAAGAGTATCTCGAAACAAAACTTTGGGAAAAACTAGCGGGTATGCCACTGAATCCACTCCTATTTTTTCTAAATAATCAGCATATACAAAACCATCTAAAGTTTTTGGTAAAGGCAAAGGCTTTAAGCTTGCCTTATATTCTACTATATCATTAGGATAATATACTTTTTCTTGAGTTCCTTTTATTTTTAAAGTAAAAAGGACTTTTTCTTTACCTTTTCCAATGAAAACAATTTTTTGCTGATTTGCCTTGACTATTCTCTCAATTTTATAACAACTAGAAGGTAGTAGACATACCGGTTTATACTTTATTCTTGCACAACAAATTAAAACAATACCAAATAGTACAACACTATTTTGAAACGATCTAATTTTAAAAATTAAAAAAACAAAACAGAGACTAAAAACCAAAAGAGAGTTTACAAAACTGAAATGCATCAAAAAGAGATAACATATAATAAAAAGTATTAAAACTCTTAATGCAGGTAATTCTCTTATTTCCAACTATTCCTCTTTAAAAAAGAGGAGTGCGCGCTGATTCACTATAAATACTTTTGTATAATAATATTTAAGAATATCTACGTAACTATAGTGTTTTTTTGCCATTTCAATACCTCCCTCCTGACACAACCCAACTCCATGGCCAAAACCTCTTCCAAACAACATTAGATTTGACCCTTGTTGTTCTACTGAAAAATAAGTAGATTTTAAATTCAAAACACTTCTCACTTTGGTTAATTGTGTCGAATGTAAATTTTTATTAGAAAATCTAGCCGTGTCCTGACAAAAACTAATAAGCGATTGAAAGTCTAATGAGTCAAGCGGTTTATTTTGACTAAAAACAGATATAAATTCTCTTTTATTGAACTTTTTTTCCCAGGAAGAGTGTGGTGAAAAATGACAAAATGAATCCTTAACCGAACGCAAGTAACTCACCGGAGTAAGCCACACATCTTCTGAATTGCAGGTTTGACCACCGCAATTAGAATGAAATGTCGTGTTAATAAGCTCTAAATCGTGGTCTACGACAACAAGTCCGCTAGTCGCTGCTGTAGCCTTTATTATGTCATTTTTTTTACATTTACTATGGTATACCTGACAGTGCACCTTATCACATAATTGAAATCCCTCCTTTGCGTGTCTAGTTATATTTTTAAGTGCATAGGTTCTGCAAAGAATTGCTTGTAATTTGTAATACTCTAATGGTAAATTATATCCTGCTTCTCCTTCTACAACACCCGCAACATAGCGATCTAAATCAACTTCATTAATCAACTTAATTTCATGACCTTTACATTCAACGTGAAGATGATCATCATATCTAATTGATTTACCTCGAAAGGAAACCTCAAAATGATTAACATAATCATCACCCAAAATATCTAAATATTTGATTTTAAAACGAATAGAATCGCCAATACTTACATATTGCCCTTCTTGAATTAAAACTTTACTTCCTTTAGGTAGAACATAAAACTTATTTTCTTGTCTCAGAGTATAGCTTCCACGTACAACTGTTATGGTGCAACTATTTAAATCTTCGCTACTAAGGATAGAAACGTAAATATTTTTTGAAAAACTAAAGGATGACAATGTAAAAAAAGCTAGAGTAAAAACAATTAACTTATGATCTAGCACAATCCTCATATTTACTTAACATCATTTATTATCAGCTCAGCTGCTCTTTTACTAGCACCTTCTTCACCCAAAACAGCAAGCAATTCATTGTAGTCATCTTCAATTTTTTTGGCGCCACTATGTGAGTTAAATTTGGAAAGTTCTTTTGTTATTCGTTCTGGTGTCATATCTTCCTGAATTAACTCCGCAACGATTTCCTTATCCATAATTAAATTGGCTAAACCCAAATATTTCACTTTAACAAATCGCTTTGCAGCAGCAACTACGATGGCTGGGCCATGATAGCAAATCACCTGAGGGACTTTAAAAATAGCAGCTTCCAAAGTTGCCGTCCCGCTTGTTATAATAGCTCTTTGTGCTGAATTAAGCAACTTATAAGTTTCTCCAACAACAAAATTAGCCTTCAAATTTCCAATTAAGCATTTATAAAAGTCAAGATCAAAATCAGGGGTTGCCGCAATATACACATCGTATTCATCCTCCAATAATTTTGCTGCGTTTGCCATAGTAGGGAGCATTCTTTCCAGTTCCATTTTTCTACTTCCCGGAAGGACAGCCAAAATTGGCTTATTAGACTCAATTTTAGAAGCCGTTTTTTTAAATTCAGAAATTTGGTCAAACAATGGGTTCCCAACATAATTCACCTCCATACCATGACTCTTGTAAAATTCAGTTTCAAAAGGCAGAATAGTAATCATTTTATGAACATATGCTTTAATGTCTTTTATTCGACGTTCTTTCCAAGCCCAAATTTTAGGAGATATGTAATAATGTACTTTAAGGCCATGTTCAAATGCAAACTTGGCTATTTTGAGATTAAAGCCTGGATAATCAATTAAAATCAATACATCAGGATTAAAAGCCAAAACATCTTCTTGACATTTCTTAATGTTTCTTAAAATGGTTCTCAAGTTTAAAATCACAGGTATAAAACCCATAAAAGCAGTATCCTTGTAATGGTTTACAAGCTGTCCACCAACAGCTTTCATTAAATCGCCACCAAAAAAACGAAACTCAGCGTCTGAATCTTGATTTTTCAGTTCCTTCATTAAATTGCTTCCATGTAAATCTCCTGAAGCCTCTCCTGCTACTATGTAATATTTCATAATAATAATCTTACGGCAACTAAAAAAACAGCATATACTGCAGTCGGTAGAACAACTCCATTTGCCATAGAGTTCTTATTTTTTTGAGTAAGAAACCAAACAGTTATCATGTTTACAGATAAACAAAAAAATACATGGTAATAACTTACACTGATTAAGTAAACCCAAATCACGCCAAAATAAGTGCTTGGTGCAGCCGCAAAACTATTTTCAGCAATTACAAAGGGACGATTTATATAGAATCCATATAAACCGATAATTAAAAGCAATACTATAGGTGAAAAAGTTCCCATTAATACACCTTGAAACCGTTTTTTATGTTGTTCCTTAATTAAACTCATTCGCATCTATTAAACTATTAACAACCTTATAATCAGTCAGATCAAACTGCGTAGGAACAACAGAAACATAATTATTTCTTAACGCCCAAATATCAGTATCTTCTCCTTCATCTAAGTATATAAAATCACCCGTAAGCCAATAGTAATCAGCTCCAAAAGGATCTTTACGCTCTTCCAATCGTTCATCCCAATAAGCTTTAGCTTGTCGACAAACCTTAATTCCTTTTATATCCTCTATTGGAATTTTAGGGATATTTACATTTAAACAAACCTTTTTTTCTCTAGGCATCTCCAAAAGAAATTGAACAATTGTTTTGACAATAGTTTCACAAGCTGAGAAATCTGCGTCTAAAGAATGGTTGTCTATTGAAAAACCTACACTTGATGCGCCCTCAACATTCCCCTCTATAGCTGCAGCCATCGTTCCTGAATAAATTACATTAATGGAAGAATTAAGTCCATGATTAATTCCACTAACAACCAAATCAACTTTTCGACCCTTGGCAATTAGCTTTGTTCCAAATTTAACACAATCAACAGGTGTGCCAGAACAGCTGTATGCCTCAACTCCTTCAATAGAATCAAATTCATTTAACCTAAGTGGGGTATTCATTGTTATCGCGTGTCCCATACCACTTTGAGCTTTATCAGGAGCGACAACGATTATTTCGCCAAAATTTTTAACAAAAGAAATTAATGCTTTAATACCGGGCGCAGTAATACCATCATCATTCACAACTAAAATAAGTGGCTTATTTTGATCCATCTAAAATCTATTTAAAAATCATATCGCAAATTTACTTCGTAAATTCAAAAGTTTTCAACAAATCGAAAAGTTTCCTTTAACAAGGGCCTTTTCAAAGTAAAACCTACTTAAATTTAAGTATCATACATCTTTAATTTTTCGCATTAAAAATGAAATTCAAAACTTTTATCTTAGCTCAAGCCTTAACTTTTATATCTCTCGCGCAAGTAACTCCCAAAATAAACTCAGTAAAAGTATTTTCAAGGGGTGCAGAGATTTCCAGGTCTGAAAATATAAAAATTAAATCAGGAATAGATACTTTAAAGCTTATTGGGCTTTCTCCATTTTTACAAGATCAGACTATTCAGGTTAAAATCAATGGAGCTCAAATTCTAGATATAGAATTCATAATCAATTATTTAAAAAATAAAAAGGACGAGCCTAAGCTGGCTAAAATAAAGGGACAAATTAAAACTATTGAGCATGACATTCTTGATTTAAATGATCAACTATCTTACTTGGAAGTTGAATACGATTTAATTCTTAGTAACAAAAAGATTAGCACTGAGGAAATTATCGACGTTGAGGACGTTAAAGATTTTGTTGATTATTATCAGGGTAAAATACCCGATTTAATTCGAAAAATGACTGACTCAAAGGAACAAATCAAAAAATTTAAAAAAGTTAAAGATTTACTCAAAAAACAAGCATTAGAATTACAAAAAGTAAGCTCCCAAAAAACAGGTGAGCTTGAAATCTTATACAAATCAGATCAAAATAAAGAAACATCAATCGAGTTAAATTATCATGTAAATAGATGCGGTTGGTCACCTTTATACAATATGAGAGCATCAAATGTTGGAAATCCAATTCAATTTGAATATAATGCTGAGATTTATCAAAACACTGGAGTAAACTGGACAAATTGTAACTTAACCATTGCAACAGGAAATCCTATTTTAAAAGGAAACAAGCCCGAACTCTATTCATGGAGTATCGGTGAGCCTGATTATTCAAACACTTTAAATAATGAGGTAGATGAGGTAGAATTTGAAGATGAGGATGAAGAGTATTTAAAACTTGAAGGTACTTATTACAAAAAGGATGTCAGAAAAAATAGGGTTAAGAAACCGATAATAACAGAAAACTTAACATTTTCTTCTTTTAAAATTCCTCAAAAATTCTCAATCAAATCAGGAGAAGGAGAAAAATCAGTCACACTTTTAAAAAGAAAACTTCCGACAGATTATCAATATTATGCTGTTCCCAAAAAAAGCAACGGTGTTTTTTTAATTGCGCAAGTTACAGAATGGGAAAAAATGCCTCTTATCTCAGGAAAGACACACCTTTATTTTAATGAAACCTTTGTTGGAAAGTCCTTCATTACACCTAATATTATGAGTGACACATTGAAAGTGTCTTTAGGACAAGACCAAAACATTTTAATCAATCGAAAAAAACAAGAAAGTAAATGCTCCAATAAAACAAACATATTGGGTGTTACAAAAACAAGAGGGTACGAGATAAATATCAAAAATAACCGTAATAAGGATATTAAAATTCAAATAATGGACCAAATACCTATTTCTAAAAGCAACAGAATCAAAATAACTAGTAAGCTCGGAGAGGGATGGTCAATAGATGAAGATACGGGTATATTAGAATGGGTTTTAGAAATTCCCTCAGGTGAAAAAAAATCTACCACTTTTGAATTTGAAATAAAACACCCTAAAAAATTAAACATTCCGATATTGTAAAGATTCATTTATTTGAGAAAATTATTACTAATATTATTTATAAATTCTCTTTTAATTCAAAAAGGGTTCGCTTGGAGTTTTAGTAATAAAGACCCTAAAAAAGGAATGTTAGGTATCACTTTCACTCCGATCAAACCAACAGGAGGACGTGGTCATATTTTTGAAGACGAAGATGATTACCCTCATTCAGAATATGGTATTTCAGGAGGTATTGATTATTGGAAAAAATATCTACGAGTATACGATTTTCATATTGGTCTTGACCTAAAATATCAGCAATATCATTTTCATTTTGGAACTGAAAAAAATAATGGTGAACATCAATTTTTACACTTTAGTATACCAGCTAATATTCAATACCCTATTCCCAACTATGAATATATTTTTTTCAAAGCAGGAATCTCACTAAGCTCCTCTAATATCTTGAAAGAAAATATTGGTTTTGCTGGTGATAATAAATATATTACCACTTTTAAAACAGCATGGTTAATCTATCCGGAAATTAATTTAGGTGTTGACGTTATAGAAGAGAAATATCCTAGATTTTATTTTCGTGTTGGAATTGATTACACTTTTATTCCCATACCCAAAATGGGTGAATTTAAGTCTTCAATTTCCAGCAACGGCGTTATTGAAACTGTTTCTGGAAATTTCTCACCAAATAAAATTCAATTAAAGGTTTCATTTTATCCTATTTGGAACAAGAAAATTAGCTTTCTGAAAAAAGGGCACGATTGCCCCAATCCTTTTTAGTTAAACTTTCTTTTGAAGCATAGGGACGAATGCAAACTCTCCAAGCTCTATTTTATTGAATTCTAATTCTGAAACCTTATCAATTATAGTCATAATTTGTTTTCCTTCACCAACTGGAATAACCAATCGACCGCCAATTGCCAATTGTTGTAAGAGTGGCTTAGGTATAAAGGGTGCGCCTGCAGTTACTATAATTTTATCAAAAGGTCCATAGGCAGGTAAGCCCTTATAGCCATCACCATATTTTAGGTGAGCTCTGAGTCTTAAATCTGACAACATTTTTTTTGTTTTTAAATAAAGATCTTTTTGTCTTTCAATACTAAATACTTTTGCGCCTAAAAAAAACAATATTGAGGTTTGATAACCACATCCCGTTCCTATTTCTAAAACTTTTTCTCCTTTTTTTATCTGTAAAAGTTCTGATTGACGAGCAACTGTATACGGGTGGGATATAGTTTGTTCACAGCCAATTGGAAAGGCTTTATTTTGATACGCTATTTCCAAAAAAGCATCCTCTAAGAACCAATGCCGAGGCACTTTATCCATTGCTTCTAGGACGCTTTCACTAACAATACCCTTCTGACGCAGTTCCAAAAGCATATTTTTCCGCATTCCTTTGTGTCTGTAAGTATCAATCATACTAAGATTTTAAAAAGCACTTGTTAATTCTTTATAAAAATACGTGCAACA
>MDSV01199021.1_pt1 | contig 15874 bp, 20 predicted proteins | sample 810851 | NCBI WGS metagenome assembly MDSV01 (sample SAMN05326640, study PRJNA326480) | marine metagenome | isolation source: seawater | place: Atlantic Ocean: North East | collected 2012
ACCACTGAAGCGATGATTACAGATAAACCTGAAGATAAATCATCTGCACCTGCGATGCCTGATATGGGTGGAATGGGTGGTATGGGTGGTGGCATGCCTGGAATGATGTAACCCAACTCAATTTAAAATTTAAAAAAGCCGCCTTGTGCGGCTTTTTTTTTAATCTAATATAATAATTTATGCAAATATCAAAATTTTATCTGTTCAAATTAAAGAAAAGCTTGCTATTTTCATCAAAAGTAAAATGGACAAATAAAGTACCAGTAATCCCTTTTCAAGACAGTCTATTTATGTTGAAAAATTAAATGACAAGTATGAAAGTCAGACTTATTTAAAACTATGGATTTATTACGTAATAAAATCCTGTTAGAGAAAATTCAAAATCTTTACAAGACAAATGACTATTATGTTTCTTTTAAAAATAATAAAAAAATAGATTCAGTAAATTATTGGTCTCAAATCAAAGATCCGGATGGTTTGATTAGAAAGAGAAATTCTAATAGAGAATATTTGAATTACAAAAAAAATGTAAAATACATCATAAAAGATTTAAATGATTTAATTTCATTAAAAAATAAAAATATCTTTGACATTGGATGTGGCATAGGTTTTATGCTGAAAATATTTCTCGAAAACGGTTCCTCCATTAAACAATTGTCTGGTTGTGAGATTGATGCTTTTCAGAGAAATATTTCTTCAAAATATGGTCAAATATTTGAGACAAATATTGAAAATTTAAGAATAACTAAAAAATTCGATATCATAATTGCGCACCACGTCATAGAACACATAAAAAAACCTGAAGTCTTAATAAACAAAGCAAAAAAAATGTTAAAAAAAGAAGGAATTTTAGTTATAGCAACACCTGATTTTGACTCTGCGATGTCGAGAAGATATAAAGAAAATTTTAGAATGTTTCATGACAGCACACATGTATCCTTCTTTTCTAATGACTCTATGCATAGGTTCTTAAGAAATAAGGGTTTAAAAATTAAAAAAGTTACTTATCCTTTTTTTGAAACATCGTATTTTAATATTAAAAATTTAAATAAATTATTTAGCAAGAGTACTATATCTCCACCTTTTTATGGAAGCTTCATGACATTTTACTGTAAATTAAAATGATTAAAATTACTGATATAAACAATTTTATATATGATTTCGATGGCATCATGACAAATAATAAATTTATTTTAAATTCTAATGGAACCGAGTCAGTTTATTTGAATAGGTCTGATGGATTGGCTATTCAATATTTTAGAAACAAAGGTATCAATCAAATGATCATTTCAACTGAGGAAAATGAGATCGTAAAAATTAGAGCTAAAAAACTTAATATCAGATGCTATAATGCTATCAATAACAAAAAAGATAAGATCTTTGAATTAAAAAAAAATAAAAGTTTGATAGGCCCTATATTGTTTGTTGGTAACGATAATAATGATTTAGATATTATGAAAATATCTGATTTAAAAGTATGTCCTGCTGACTCTTCAAAAGAAATTAAAAAGATCAGTGATATTGTATTAAAAGTTAATGGCGGTGATGGAGTGATAAGAGAATTAATGAATGTTTACAATGAGGCTAATTCTTGATTATTGAATTAAGTAATTATTTTAATAATTTATCAGAGATTTACTCTGAGTTTTTACAAAATAATAAACAAGTAATAAGAAAATTAGATAAAGAGATTAAAAATACAATTTTAAATAATGGAATATTTATTTTTGCTGGAAACGGAGGAAGCTTTGCTGACTCACTACATATGAGTGGCGAGTTGACTGGTAGCCTTATTAACCAAAATAGAAAACCAATTAAGTCAATAGTTTTAGGCTCAAATCCTGCGTCTCTTACTGCAATATCTAATGATTTTGACTACGATTCATTTATGACTAGAGAGATAATTCCTTACATGACTGATAAAAATAAGTTAATTATAATTTTTACAACAAGTGGAAGTTCAAAAAATATAATAAAAATGATTTCTTTAAAAGGTTTAAATAAGAAAAACACATTTGTTATTACTGGAAAAAATTTCAATTTAGATTTAAAAAAAGTAAATATCTTAAAAATAAACTCTACTTTTACCCCTAACATTCAAGAGATTTATAAAATATTTATGCATAGTATTTTAATTCAAAATAATTTATGAAGATTATATGAAAATTTTTGTAATTGCTGAAATAGGCATTAACCATAATGGAGATTTGGATTTATGTAAAAGATTGATAGACAATGCAGTTGATTGTGGGGCAGATGCTGTAAAATTTCAAAAAAGAGATATAAATATTGTTTACACACAAGATTATTTAAATTCTTCTAGGGAAAGCCCTTGGGGAAACACCCAAAGAGATCAAAAAAAAGGATTAGAGTTTGAAGAAAAAGATTATCAAATAATAGATGATTATTGTAAAAATAAAAATATTCAATGGTTTGCCTCTGCGTGGGATATAAATAGTTTAAATTTTCTTGATATATTTGATCTTAAATATAACAAAGTTGCCTCAGCAATGCTTGTCGATGTAAATTTTATTGCAGAAGTTGCAAAAAAAAATAAACATACTTTTATCTCGACAGGTATGTCAACATATGCAGATATAGATAGAGCAACAAAAATATTTAGAGAGCTTAATTGTCCTTTTGAATTAATGCACACAATATCTACATATCCAATGAAACCAGAGCATGCAAATCTAAATGTAATCCAAACTTTAAAAAATAAATTTGGTTGTAACGTTGGATATAGTGGTCATGAAACTGGTGTAGCAATTTCTTGTGCAGCTGCTGCACTCGGTATTTCCTCACTAGAAAGACATATCACTATGGACAGGTCAATGTATGGTAGTGATCAATCAGCTTCTTTAGAACCAAGGGGCTTAAGGGAATTAGTTGGCTCAATAAGAAAAATAGAGTCTGCAATGGGTGATGGTATAAAAAAATATTCTTCTGAAGAAAAAGATGTAGCAGAAAAATTAAGGCAACACATAAAAAGTTAAAAACAAAATAATTCTTTTTTGTAATTATTTCATAAAAGTAAATTTCTCTGTATATTATCATTTGAATTAATTATGAAATTTTTTTCAATTATTTTAGCTAGGGGTGGTAGTAAAGGGGTTCCAATGAAAAATATTAAATTCTTAAAAGGATCTCCTTTAATATCATATTCAATAAAAGCCTCAAATGAATCAAAATATGTTGATCAAACATGGGTTAGCTCAGATAGCGATAAGATTTTAGATTGCTCAAAAAAATTTGGTGCATTTACTTTAAAAAGGCCTTTTGCAATTTCTGGTGATAAATCTAGCAGTGAAGAGGCTATTGAGCATTTTTGTAATCAAATAAATTTTGATCATATGATATTTATTCAACCAACATCACCTTTTATTAATTCTAAGTATATTGATGAAGCAATACAACTATATATAGATAAGAGATACGACAGTATAGTTTGTGTTAGTAAAATTCATCATAATTTATGGATAAATCGTGAGCCAATGTATAATCTGAGCAAAAGAGAAATGAGACAATCAGCTAGTAATGAAAAATTTATAGAAACGGGTATGTTTTATATTACATCTAAAAAGAATTTTTTGGAAAGTAAAAGTAGAATTTCAGGAAATGTTGGTTTTTATAAAATTCCATATTTTCATTCTTTTGAAATCGATAGTTTGGATGATTTCATTTTTATTGAGAGGATATATGATATCGTTAAATGATTCCTCTTAAATTTTATCAATTATGAAACAAAATGGTTTTCGCCATTGATAGAAATTATAAGAAATCTCTCTTATTTAATATACTAATACTATTGGCCCTTATTTTTTTTCTTGGAAATAGAGCATGTATCAATAAAACCATATTACTATTCTCAAAGACAAAACTCTTATATTTTTTAATTATTTTAAAAACATATGATTGATCAAATTTTTCTCTTATAAGTTTAGATAAGTAAATAGATTTAAAGTTCTTATAAAATACTGATCTGTGAAAAGAAAAAATATCGTTGGTAAAGTAAATAATTAAATTTTCATCAAATTTTTTTATCGCTTTTTCAAAGACATAACCTTTTTTTGAAACTAGAACTACTTGCATTTGATTTAAATACTTATTTATATTTAAAATAGATACATCTTTAAAATTTTTTTTTATCGATGGCTTAAAAAAAGCTTTTTTTAACCATTTTAAAGTATTTAAATAATTATTACTAATTGCAGTTTCTTCACTGAGCATTATACAGTCAGTACCTATGCTTTTAGCATGCTCTATCGAAACAATTTCACTTTTTGTTGGTTGATCATGATTAATCATAGATGTAAGATTATCAGTAGCCATAATTAATGGTACGTGAAATTTCTTAGAGTGATTAGATATTTTAATAATTGCTTCGTACATATTTTCTAAACCAATTTCAGCAGATAAATCTCCTCTGTCGATCATTATTGCATCAGAATTTTCACAAATCATTTGAGCATTATTCAAGCCTTCTAAATTTTCAATTTTTGAGACAATTATCAATTTTTTATATTTCTTTCTAATTTTAGATATTGTTTTTGGGTCCTGAATATAGCTCAATCCAACTGCATCAATCTTAAAATCCTGAATCTGATTCAGAAATTTTAAATATTTTAATGTTTGCTTTTTGTTGTCATAAATACCATCAGGAATATTAAGCCCTTTTTTTGTTTTAAGAGTGAATTTATTTAGTGACTTACCAACTATAAATTCAGAATTATATTCTATTAATTTAAAAGTATATTTCCCATCATCTAATGAGAATGTTTTAATTTTGCTTTTAAATTTTGGGAGAGGGTTGGATATTTCAATGATTTTGTGTACTTTTTTTTCAAATTTAAATTTCTTATAAAAAAATAAAACCATATCATTCTTGTTTATCTCTAGATTACTTTGATTAAGTGTTCTGGGCTTTACACCAGGTATGTCAAATAAAATAGTTTTGTAAGGATCTAATTTCTTAATCTTATCTAATACTTTTTTGTGCCAGTTAAGGCTACTGTGAGATCCATTTAATCTAACAATTGATGAATGATCTAATATTTTCTTTAAATTGCTTAAATCTTCAGATGCTGGCCCAATCGTAGAGATTACTTTCATTTTTAATAAAAAATCTTTCCTTTTAATTTATGTATATATTTTTGTAACCCAATATCTGCATGATCATATATAATTTTATTAGAGATGCATTTTCTAAATTTAGATCCAGAAATGGTTTCTAGTGATTTTTTATGCAAACATGATTCATAAAAAGTCACTTTTTTACATTTTTTACAAAAATAAGTACCTTTATGTGCTAAAACTTTTATTTTGAATTTATTATTAAACCTTTTAACTGTATTTATTGCATCAAACTTATTATAAAAATTATCGGTACCTGCATGATCCCTACCTACAGTAAATAAATCAAATCCTAACCTCTCTCTTAAGATTATGTGATGCATTGCTTCTCGAGGCCCACTGTAAAACATATTTGCAATTACTGGATAATATTTAATTTTTTTATTATATTTTTTTAAACTTAGATAATTGAAAATCTTGCCAAGCGCATATGAAGTAAAATCCCCCTTTTTTTTTGGCCCTATAACTGGATTTATAATCACTATATCAGAGTTATGTAAAAGTTTTTCTATAATTAATTCATGTCCAAAGTGAGGAACATTTCTAGTTTGAAAAGCAGAAACTATCAAATTTTTTTTTTTTAATTTATTTATATAATTCTTTAATCCAAGGTTATGTTTATTTATGAAGTTATAAACAGGTATATATTTTTTTTTTAGTGTCGCATCTTCGCAAAAAATATTACCTTGCTTTAAGAATTCTTTAGTTTGAGAGTATTCAATTTTTTTATCATTATATATATAATCAGCAAAATCAGTATCGATTACATTAAAAAAGTTTTTTTTATTTTTGAAACAACTTTCATTTTTATTAAGAAGAATAGGAAAACCTAGATATTTATTTTTATATACCCTATTCAAATGTTTATTATTTAAAAAAACATCTTGAATAAATAGATTTTGATCTAGGTTTGATTTATCTATAATCGATTTTTCTTTAATCTTTAAACTATCAATTTGTTTAATGTTTCGCAAAAATCACCCTCATTATTATTTATGATTTTATAATCAAAATTTTCATATTTAATATCTTTTCCTACAATATACTTTTTGTTTTGGGTATAAGTTGGATGATGTTTTTCAATTTCAACTAAATTTCTATTTATATAACAAAGCATAATTTTTTCTTTAAATATATATTTTGATATTTTTTGATTCATGTACACGCTTGATGTAATACAAAAGTAACCATTAATCAAACATATCTTAGATAAACCAAAAATTCTTTGTATTTGAATTTCTCTTGAGATTTTATCAAATCCTAAATCAGTCGAAATATGATTTCTAACCTCATCACCATCAATTAAAAAACTACGTTTTATTTTATTTTTTAGATATTCTGATGCAAAAGTTTTCCCAGATCCTGATGGACCAAAAAACCATATTCCCTTTATATTTTTCATTATTTGCAATAAATTATGTATTTTATGATGAAATTCAATTTAAATAAAATCATACTAATTACTGGGGGCTTTGACCATATTGATGCATATAAATTTCTTAAAAAAAATAATATTGACGTTATTGTCTTTGATGATGACCCAAATTGTTATTTAAAAAAGAAATTTAAAAATATAAAAATAAAACCCATAAAAAATAACATCAAATTAATCAAATATTTAAAGATATTTTGTTGGTCACCATGTAGCGACTTAGGATCAAGTCTTGCTGATAGAATAAATAAAAAAAATTCATTTCCAATAAGGTCTATAAATATGAATTTAAAATTTGATAAATTAAGTCAAAAAAAATATTTAATTAAAAATAAAATTTTAACGCCAAAATTAGCAAAATTTAAAAAAGGTAAAACTATTATTAAACATATACATGGCTCAGGTAGTAAAAATATTTATTTAAATTTTGTTGATAGTAAAAAATATTATTGTGAAGAATTAATTGAAGGCATAGAAATTTCAGTAGATACAATAACTTTTGATACTAATCATCAAATATTAATGACATCATATAGAGATTTAGAAAATTACAAATCGGCATGTTCAATAATTCCAGTCCCATTTTTGATGAAAAATAAAAATCTTAATAATGCGATAATTAGTTTACTAAACAGCTTAAATATAATTGGTGGGGTTTGTCATTTAGAATTCATATTAAAAGATAATAATTTTTTCCTAATTGATGCAAATATAAGATGTGGTGGATTCGGTGTTACAAGTCATCTCCTTAAAAAAATTAAAGGACAGAATTTATTTAAGTTAGATTTACTCAGTCTATTTAGTAAAAAAATAAAAATTAATCACAATTCAATGAATGCATGTCTCGTATATACTAGAAAAAATTCAGTTAAAATAAAAAATATTAAATTTAAGAATTCAACAAATGCTAAAATTATTAATCTGGATATTAATCAAAATCCATCCTCTGTTGAAATAACAGACTCTACTAGGAAACAAATAATTTGTATTTTTTCAAAATCTAACAGAGAGTTACTAAAGGAAATAAAAAAGTATTATTTTACTGATCATTATAAAAATTTAATTAAAAATATTAATTATTTATCATTAGTTAAATAATCGAGATTCATATAAAGAATATTCTTTTTTTTTCTTTCACTAACATTTTTAGTAATTCGATTTAAATTTTTTTTAAATGTAGAAAATTTAAAACAGGGATAATCTGATCCAACGACAACTCTTCTATCGAATTTTTCAGATAAAAATTGTAAATCAGATATGAGAGAGCTATTCTCAAAATGACATAAAGTATAAGAAAGATCTAAAAAAACATTTTCAAAAAATCTAAAATTCTCATAATATTTTAAAATTTCACTCCCACCTCCATGCATTATTATTAATTTAGTTCTCCTATAATTATTAAGTATTTTATTTAGAAAAAAAATTTGAGATATTTCTGGAAGTTGACCATTATTCCATGAGTCCAAACTACACCACTGTATTAGCAATTTTTTTTTTTGAGCAAAACCAAATAATTCTCTATAAAAAGACTCATTTTCCTTGAGGTGTAAATTCATATACCTCGGATGGATTTTTATAATTTTAAAATCATATTTATCTAGTATTTCTATATTTTTTTTTAATGAAATATTCGGATTATAAGAGTAAGCAGCAATTAAATTTTTTTTTGTACTACAAAATTTTTTAATTAATTTAAAATTAATATTTTTTCTAGAGTCAAGTTGTAGGATCGCCTTAGTAACATTTAATCTTAATTTATTTGAAAGATCTGTTAAACCGTCTTCCCGATAATTTTCAGGGTATACACAACTATCAAAGATCTTCATATAAACTTTTAATTTTTTTGTCCCAGAAATTGGTGACATCACCAGGACATTTAGCTAATTGAGATCTATTAAAGTTTTTTAAATTATTTATTTCTTCAAATCTAGAAATGACCGTAACTCTATTTGAGGACAGGTCAGATTTGTGAGGTATCTCTTTTGAAAAAATCAAAGCTTGGCCATAGTTTACTTGAAATTTTTTTAAATATTTGTTTGATTTTATAAATTTTATATCTTTTTCATTAAATTTATTTAAATTTTCTTTTTGTAAATAACTCATGACACATCTCATTTTCAATTCATTTTGTATTTTTTTATCATGAAAATTATCATCAGCAACCCAAATGCTAGCTCCACTCTCACTTATTGGAACCCATATAATATAACCTGTCTTATTTGGAAATTGGATCCATTCCTCTTGATGAAGAGGTGTCAAATGTCTTTTAGAGAATAAACCATCTAATCTTATTTGAGGGTAGGTCCAGTTTATCAAATTTACATTTAAAATTTTTTTCAATTCTAACTGCAAATAATCATTAAAAGAGCCTAAATATGGATGCATATTTAAAGCATTGAAAATACTGGATCTTAAATCAGTATCTTTTGAAACATATTTAAAAATATCTTTGACTTTGGATAATTTCTTATCGTGTAATTGATTAAAGAGTTCCAGGAAGTAATATCTAAATTTATCTATTTTTGTTTTTTTTAAATTGATTAATTTGATCATTTAATTTTTTAATAATAAACTCAAGTCCAATAAAATTTATGTTTTTTGAATTTCTATATTCCAAAAACTTTTTAAAATTAGTCTTGGTTAATTTATTAGTATCATAACTAAATATATATTTTTTTGAATAGAGAAATTTACAAAAATTTCTCTCAATTATATTTTGAGGTACTGCAAAAATAGAGATATTTAAATAAAGACTTTCAATTAAAGTCATTCCACCACTAACAATTATATGATTGTACTGTTTTAGAATATCATAAAAGTTCTTAGGGTCGTTTTGAATTATTAAATTATTGTTATCTTTTATTTTCGTATTTTTACATAATGGTCCGTTTATTAATCTTACTTTATAACTGTAATTAGCAATTTTTTTAGCTAGTTTGAAGCCTTGATTTTTTAAATCACTTCCTCCAATTACTATCAAAATTTCATTGTTAGCCTTTTTCCCCTCTTTATTAGTTTTAGATTTTTGAAGATTTGGATTTAAAATTGCATATTTAAGACCCACATATTTTTTTTTGATTTATTGTTATAGTGATCATGAATTAAAATATGAATACCTTTGGTAAAATTTCCGTAATAATCGAGTAATATTAAATTTATATTTTCTTTAAATACTTTATTTAAGAATTTATCAGCATTGTAAGGTAGGTCGATAATATATTTACATTTTGAAATAACTTTTTCAGTTGATAATAATTTTTTTTCTATGTTGATTAATTTGACATTCTTAAATCTATATTTTAATAGATTAAATAGTACTTTAGATCTTTTGAACCTTCCTATTCCATATTTATGACTTGAAAATGTGTAAATGATAATCATATTTGATTAAAATGAAAAATTGTTACATATATGGACTGAGCGGTCATGGACGAAGGTTATTTAGATATCTTAAATTAAATAAATTTTCTGAAATCAATATAAAAGGTTTTTTAGACTTAGACAAAGCAAAACACAACTCAAATTTTGGCAATATCCCTATTTTAAATCCTGATATTTTATACAATAATGATGATTACGACTTTATTTATCTCGTAGGTAGAAATATATTAGAGATAAAAAAATTTTTAATTAACACTTATGGTATTTCAGAAAAAAAATTATTAATCCTAGGCAGATCTGAATATCCCCCATCTCAACAAGAATTAGATGTAAGAGAGAAAGATATTTTAATTATACTTGAGGATCTTTTAAAGTTATTTGACTCTGAAAAAATCAAATACTGGATGGATACGTCTGGCCTCTTGCCACTTTTTAGAAATCAAAAATTATCAGAATTTTCTGACGTCGATATAGCAATACTATCATCAGACTCAAATAAAATTAAAGATAAGATAACTAATCTTTCTAATTCAGATTGCAAAGTTGAATTTAAATATTTTGAAGAAAATACAGTTTTTTGTATACATAAATCAATTAAACAAATAATAGTAACTAAAGAGGTTGATAAGGTAAAATATGAACCAGTCATTATTGATATTCATTTAGAATATGAATTAGATGATTTATTTTATAGAGAGATAGAAGGCAAATTAATTAAAGTTCAAAAAAAATATAGAACTGATGGTAGTTTGGTTCAGTATGATAAACTATTTCTGTCTGTTCCTCAAAATTCAAAAAAATATCTTGAATCTTTGTATGGAAAAGATTGGCAAACTCCAGATGATTTTTGGACAAATAGATATAAAGAAAAAATATAAAATCAATGGAATTTTTAATTGGAGGAGCCCAACTTGGCTCAAAATATTCTTTAAATCAAAAAAAAAAAATTAACTCAAATCAAATTGAAAAAGTTTTAAGATTTTCAATTAAAAATGATATCAATAAAATTGATTACTCACTTGAGTATGGGAATCACAAAAAGGTTCTATCACTTTTAGATAAATATAATTTTCGTTTATACTTCAAAGTTAAATCAGATTTTTTGCTATCCAATAAAATTAATATTTATGAGTTTTTTAATAAATTAAAAGATAATTATAAAAATATAAAATTTGAGGCAATTTCAATACATAACCCTGATTTTATAAAATTAAAACAAATCAATTTAATACAACACAAGTGTGAAATGTTGAAAAGAAAAAAATTATTCAATTTGGTTGGATTGTCTGTTTACAATCCAAATACTCTTAATTTATATGACTTGGATTTGTTCAATCTAATTCAAATTCCTTTTAATATATTGGATAATAGGTTTTTAAAAAAAGATAATTGTCATTTTTTAAAAAAGATAAAATGTGTTCAAGCAAGGTCTGTATTTTTACAAGGGTTATTATTAATGAGTTCGCAGAAACAGTCTAAATTTTTCCCTAATCATTCTCATTTATGGTTTAAAATTGATCAGTACTGTAAAAAAATGAATATTAGTAAATATGAATTATGTTTAAATTTCATAAAACAACAAAAACTTATAGATCAAACAATAATTGGAATTGATAATTTAAATCAATTAAAAAAATTAATTAATTTTAATAATGTGAAAAAAACATATAAAACAAAACATGACTTTAAAATCAATGATGAAAAACTTTTATTACCTTATAATTGGAATTTAAAAAATGAAAGACTGGCATAAAGCTCTCAAAATAATACCAGGAGGGAATAGTTTATTTTCAAAAAGACCATTTCTTTATCATTCCAAATGGCCAACACATTTTATTTCTGCAAAAAATATTCAAATTACTGATACTAATAATTGTGTATATGATGATTTTTATTTTGCTGTTGGAACAAATGTTCTTGGTTATAATAATAAATTTGTTAATAAAGCTGTTATTAACACAATCAATAATTGTAATATTTCAACCTTAAATAATATCTTAGAATTAAATTTTGCAAAGAGTTTATCTACAATACATAAAAAATTATCAATGGTAAAATTTGCAAAGACTGGTGGAGAAGCTGACACCATAGCTATAAGAATAGCCAGAGCTTATAATAAAAAAGATCAAATTGCATTTTGTGGTTACCATGGATGGCACGATTGGTACCTTTCTAGTAACTTAAATAATAATAAAAATTTAGATAATCATTTAAAGAGTAACCTAGATATAAAAGGTGTTCCAAATAAGTTAAAAAATTTGGTCCATCCCTTTAATTACGGTGATTCTGATATGCTAGAAAAAATTTTAAAATCCAAAAAAATATCAGCTGTGATAATGGAAGTAGCAAGAGAAAAAATGATTAATGTTCAATTTTTAAAAAAAGTTCAACAACTTTCAAAAAAATATGATGCTTTGTTAATTTTTGATGAATGCACTTCTGGTTTTAGAACTTCTTATGGAGGGTTATTTTCAGAATATAATTTAAATCCAGATATTGTTACCTTCGGTAAGGCTATAGGTAATGGGTACCCCATAACAGCAATATTAGGCAAGAAAAAAGTTATGCAAAAGTGCGAAGAGTCTTTTATCAGTAGTACTTTTTGGGGAGATGCCATTGGCTTTGCAGCAGGAGAAGCCACCTTGAAGTATATGAGAGAAAATACAACAACAAATCTTATTAAAAAAAATAGTGAATTATTTAAAGAAATTTGGAAAGAATTATCATACAAGTATCATTTGCCAATAGAGATAAAAGGAACTGTTGGTATTCCCTCATTTGCTTTTATAAATAGAGATAATAATATTTGTAAGCAATATCTAACACAAATATTTCTAGATAATAAAATTTTGGCAACAAATATGATTTATTTATCAATTTTGCACAATAAAAAAAATATTAAAAAATATTATAAAAATTTAAAAAGTATATTTAATTCCATAAGTTCTAACACCGATAAAAACTTAAAAAATAAAATAAAGCAATTTAAAAATCTAAAAATTATGAAGAGATATAATTAAATGTTAACTTCAAATAGAGTTTTTATAGTAGCAGAATTATCAGCTAATCATGGTGGATCACTAGTTCATATGAAAAAACTCATAAAGATTGCTAAAAAAAGTGGAGCAGATGCTGTAAAAATTCAAAGTTATGATGCGCAAGCTATGACTATAAATTCCCAAAAGAAAGATTTCTTGATTGATAGTAAAAATCCATGGAGTAAATTTGAAAATCTTTGGAGTCTATATTCATATGGAGAAACACCATATAACTGGCATCAAAAAATCTTCCAGTATGCTAAAAAAATCAAAATACCAATTTTTTCTAGCCCTTTTTCAACAAGGTATATAGACCTCTTAGAAAAATTAAATTGCCCAATATATAAAGTTGCTTCTCCTGAAATTAATCATTTTGAGCTTCTAGAAAAAATTGCGAAGACTGGGAAAGCTGTAATATTATCTTCTGGTGTCTCGACTGTTAAAGATATAGATAGTGCAATAAAAGTATTAAAAAAATATAAGTCTGGCCCAATATCAATTTTGAAGTGTGTTACCTCATATCCTGCACACTTAAATGACTTAAATTTAAACTCAATTAAATTTCTTTTAAAAAAATATCCATATAGAATAGGCTTTTCAGATCATTCTATTTCTCATATTCCAGCAATCACAGCTGTTGCTCTAGGAGCGACTATAGTAGAGAGACATCTTACCATAAGTGATAATCCTAAATCATCAATAGACTCTTTTTTTTCATCTAATGAAGAAAACTTTAAAAAGTATGTAAAATCTATTAGAGATTGTGAAATATCATTAGGTAAATCAGAGTTAAACATATCTCAATCATCTAAAAAATCATTAAAATTCAAAAGATCTATATATTGCTGTAAAGAAATTAAAAAAGGTGAAACTTTTACTAGACACAATATCTCTATTATTAGGCCCTCTTTTGGATTAAACCCTAAATATTTTAAAAAAATATTAAATAAACCATCAAAAAAAAATTATAAGATAGGTGATAGAATTGCACAAATTGAAGTTTTATGAAGATAGCTCTTATACCAGCAAAACAAAAATCACTTAGGCTTCCAAACAAAAACTTTAAACTTTTTTTTGGAAAGCCAATGATAGAACATATTTTAACCGAAATAAAAAATTCAAATTATTTTGATAAAATTGTAATTTCTTCAGATAATTTAAATTTAAAAAAAAAACTTTTTTATAAAAAGTTCATTATTTCAAAAAGACCAAATAAACTTACAAAAAATGATGTTGGGCTATATGAAATAATCAAACATGAATATAAAATTTTTTTAAAAGATAATTTAAAAATAGAGGAATTATGGTTGTTTCTTCCATGTTCGCCATTGATAATTAAAAAAGATATTTTAGAAGCAGCAAAAATTTTTAAAAAAAATAAAAAATTTCCTTTAATGTCAGTTGCAAAATTCCCTGTTCCGGTTGAATGGGCAATGTATGAAAATAATGGATATCTTTCACCAGTTAGCAAAAAAAAAGTTAATATGGACTCAAAAAAATTAAGACCTCACTATTATGATTCAGGAAATTTTATTGTTTATAGTAAATTACATTTAAATCAATTTTCAAAAAAATTTAAGTATAAAAAATATTTAATACCTAACCATAAAGCTGTTGATATAGATACTATTGAAGACTGGAAATTAACTAAAATTCTTTTTAAAAACTTAAAAAATGTCAAATCTCAATAGTTATCAAGACTCAATAAAAGATTTTTTTTGTGAGTATGACATAGAGTTTAGAAAGGATATTCTTAAAAAAGATTGGGATAATATGATAGAAAAAAATTGCTCCTATTTTCCTTATGAGTTTTCTTCATCTTCCATCGATTATCAAATTGAATATCAAAAAAATTTATTAGAAAGTATTCAAGATCTATCTTTTATTTTAAGCCTAAACAATCAAAAGTATTGTTTTTTTTATTTTTCCCTGATAACAAAAAAAAATAAACCCTATTTAATATCTTTTAATGGACCTCATGCAAATAGTATCGTATCACCACTGATTTCAAAACACATTACAAGAACTATTGAGAAAAAAATTATAAAAATATTTTATAATTATTTAATTACTTTAAAGAAAAAGAATTTTAATCAAATCATTATTAGAGAGTCTCAGTGTGAGAATAAATCTTTATCTTTTTTTGGAAATACCCTTTTGTCAAATAATTTTAATTTAAATTTATTATTTATAAGTTATTTAAATATAACTGACATAATATATTACCAAACTAATATTAGAAAAAGTTATAAATCATTGATTAATACAACTCTAAAAAAAATTAGTTATTCAATTATTGATTATGATTGTAAAGAATTATATTTAATTAAAGATCTTCATAAAGAAATTTCAGGGAAGCAAACAAGATCAGATAAGACATGGAGTATGCAATTCGAAGAAATAATAAATAAAGGTGGATTTGTAATTAATACGTATATAAATAAAAAAATTTGTAGTGCATCAATGTTTTTATATTCTTGCGATGAGGTTATTTATGCTAGTGGAGCCTATAAAGATATTGATAAATTGTATTTAGGTCATGCTTCTCAAGATATTGCAATAAGGAAAATAATCTCACTAAATAAAAGATGGTATAGGATTGGGGAGATGCCTTATTCCTTTTATAAGATGGATCATCACTCAAATAAAATGAAAAATATAGCAAAATTTAAAAATGGATTTTCTTCAGATACAATTCCAACATACATATATAATGATTGAAAAAATCTATGTTATAGAAAATAACGAAGAATTACTTTTTTTAAAAAAAAAAAAATTTAAAAAAACATAGAATATTTTTATTAAGTTCAAATTTTAGTTTTAGTGAAATTGAAAATAATAAAAATTTAAGATTCTTTGATGAAAAAATAAATAAACAAAAAGCAACTTC
>MDSV01016080.1_pt1 | contig 15868 bp, 19 predicted proteins | sample 810851 | NCBI WGS metagenome assembly MDSV01 (sample SAMN05326640, study PRJNA326480) | marine metagenome | isolation source: seawater | place: Atlantic Ocean: North East | collected 2012
AAGAATGATTTGTCGTCATACCCGACGATAAAAAAAGGTAGAGAAGGGGGCTTTAATTAGCCCCTTTTTCATTACCCCTAAAAATTAATACACCCCCAATCAGTATGGGGTATAACACAGATTTGTTCGAAATGGCTCCAGATGGTTCTCTTAGAGTCAACACCTACTACATAAACGGAGAATTCAAAAAAGAAGAAACCTTTAACTTGAAAGGATTCATCGATTTCACACCTTAGGTTTCACGACATAAGACATAGTTTCTGTTCTAACTTATCATTAAAAACCACTGATGCTTACTTATTACAAAATGTAATAAGACATAGGTATAGAGATCTCTATTATTGATTTGTTTAATAGGAATTATTATGTACTTTGTATTAATATAAAAAAATAAGAGGTAGTAATATGTTTTGTAGGGAATGTGGAAAGAGTGTAAATGAGCATGCTGTGGCATGCACTAGCTGCGGAGTAAATCCAAGACTATCTAAAAAATTTTGTTACTCATGTGGGGTAAAAACAAAAGATATCCAAGTTATATGTGTAAAGTGTGGAGTTTCATTAGGATCAGCATCTTCTTCCGGGCTATCGTTTGGTGAAAATGGTGAGAAAAATAGAATGATGGCATTTCTTTTAGCTCTGTTTTTAGGTACAATAGGCATACATAAATTTTATTTAGGTTATAATAATGCAGGTATAATCATGTTAATATGTGGTACAATTGGATGGATTTTATTTATACCACCATTTGTTATGGCAGTTATTGCGCTTATTGAAGCAATTACATATATCAGTAAAACTGATGCTGATTTTAAAGCAGTGTATGTTGACAATGAAAAGGCTTGGTTATAAGAATCTCTCAATTTAGCAGAAAGGTTAATTTATGAATGATGACATATTAAAGATTGTTGCAACGATTATTGCAGCTATATTTGTAATGGCAGGTCTGATTGCTATGTTTTTTCCGGCAGAAATTGTTGGTGGAGATGCATATAATTATATTATTGGAGCAGCAAGAGGAACTGGCTTAATCTGTATAGGATTAGTTGCTGCTGTTTTAGGAAACTTACATAAATAGAAAGTTCCTATAATATGAGATTCAATCCGTATCAGTAAAAATGGATACTGAAAGTCAATTAGGAGTTATTTCTCATGAAGATTGGATGCGACGCGCTTTAAGTGTTGCATCAAAAGGAATGAGAGAAGATGAAGTGCCAATCGGCGCTATTGTTGTCTATAAAAATAAAATTATAGGTCAAGGTTATAATCAATGCGAATCCTTAAATGATTCTACTGCTCATGCAGAAATGTTAGCCATTACATCAGCATCTAACACATTAGGAGATTGGCGATTAAGTGATTGCACTATATATGTTACAAAAGAGCCATGCTCCATGTGCGCTGGAGCTATTATTAATAGTCGCGTTGATGCCTTATATTTTGGTTGCTATGATCAAGATTTTGGTGCTTGTGGATCTAAATTAGATATTTGCGGCAATCCTACATTTAAAACACCTAGTGTTGTTAGGGGCAATGTTTTGGGTGGAGATGCTCTCGCACTAATTCAAGATTATTTTTTCAAGAAAAGAAAAAAGAAGAAAGATTTAGAATTTTAGTTAAAGCAAGTAAGGTAAAATTGCTTTTCTATCTTTAGGGTAGTCTTTAAACTGTTCATTATACCATTTATGTCCAGCTATAGCTCTTGGAACAAGATTTGCTATAGTCCATACAGCAAAAGATAGTCCAGCTAAAGACCATGTCATAATAGCAAACGCTACCCACTCCATAATCTCTCCCAAGTAATTTGGATATGACACATATTTATACATAAATCCATTGGGAATATGATAACCTGTCTTATCAGATCTTAAGCGCAATAAAATATTATCAGATTTAATATTAATAATAGCTCCTAAAATGAATAAAATTATTCCTAGTATAAAATTCCATTCATAAATGTAATCTGATGGATATGTTTCTATATAACCTAAATAATAGCCATTAATAGAGCCATTAACGACATTGAACATAAATGCTAGCAGCATAATTAAAAATGGCATTTTAGCAGGATGTTTTTGTCTAAAAGGATATATTATACTTCGATTAAAGTAATGACCAGCCCACAATAAGAAAAATACATATGATGCCAAGCTTTTTACGGTAGGACCAACAAAGAAAAAATATCCAACTATAACAGGTGAGATTATTTCCATAATTATCCATCCCAATTGACTTGGAATCATGGTAAAAAACCAGGATCCCCAATTTGTTTTAGAAAATTTACCATAAGGTGCAGGTATTTTTAATAAAACAAGAAAGGTGATAAGACCCAAAATGAACCAATAGTTTAGTCCTGTTTCATAAGAAATTTGTAACATTGGCAATAATTTATAACTAATATTGATTCGTTCAAAATATCATTTATGACTAATAAAACAATTATAGTAACAGGTGCAACGGATGGAATTGGCTTAGAAGCGGCTACAAAGATAGCCGCACTTGGAAATCGAGTAGGTTTAGTTGGTAGAAATCCTCAAAAAGGGGCAAAAGCTATTGAAAGTATTATCAATTTAACAGGAAACGATAAACTTGATTTTTTTCAAGCAGATTTAAGTCTTGTATCTGACATTAATCAACTTTCTCAAGATATTAAAAATAAGTATTCTGAATTAAATGTATTATTAAACAACGCTGGTGGAGCAAATAAGAATAAGGTTATTACGTCAGAAGGTCTTGAGAAAACATTTGCAACCAATCAAATGAACTATTTTATTCTTACGACTAACTTAATGGATATGTTGTCATCATCTGATCATTCGAGAGTGGTAAATGTTGCATCAAATGCTCATATTGGCGCAAGCATTGATTTCGACAATATTAATGCAGAGAAAGGTTATTCATTTTGGAAAGCATATTGTATATCAAAACTAATGAATATAATGTTTACATATAAGCTAGCAGAAATGCAGGACAAGGTTACAGTTAATGTCTTACATCCAGGATTTGTTGATACAAATATTGGTGGAAATGAAGGATCTATTGTTAAACGTATTGTAAAGTTTGGATCAAAGCTTTTTGCAAGATCCGTAGAAGATGGAGCAGATTCAAGCATATATCTTAGTACTTCAGATGAAGTAAGCAATGTTTCAGGAAAATATTTTTTTAAATGCCAACCAATCAAGTCATCTAAAGCATCTTATGATAAAGACCAGTGGGATCAAGTATGGAATTTATGCCAATCATATAAGGAAAAACTGTTATAATGAAAGAAAAGATTCTTATGCGTTCAGACTATGATTTCTTTAATGCCGCATCAACTAGGTGGAGAGATATGGATACGTTGGGGCATATTAATCATACGGTATATCTAAGTCTTCTAGAGACAAAACATAAAGGATTTATTGAATATCTTCATGGTAGCAATGATCATAAGTTTGGCTTGGACAGTGAAGAAGCAGGGTTATTAGGTGCAATGAAGGTTGTATATATCAAACAAGTGTATCATCCCGTAGATCTAGATATAGGATATCGCATCACTAGAGTTGGTTCAAAAAGTTATGATATTCATCAAGGAATTTTTGTTAAAGGGGAGGATGCGCCTTCATTTCAAAGCATTCATACATTCGTTATGTTTAATTTTAAGGAACAAAAATCAATTCCTGTTTCAGATATTATTAAAAATAATTTGAGAGAGATATAATGATTACATTGTTATCACCATCAAAAAAACTCAATTTTAATGAGCAAAACATTGTGTACAGTCATACTGAATGTGATTTTATTGAAAGCGCTGAGGTTTTAGCAAATCAAGCAAAGAATTTAACAGAAGATGATTTAAAAGAGTTAATGCACATTAGCGACAATCTTGCAAAGTTAAATAGAGAAAGATTTGATAGATGGTCATTACCATTTAGTCCATCAAATGCAAAGCAGGCTATATTAGCTTTTGATGGAGGGGTATACTCTGGATTAAAAGCTGAAGAGTTTGAAGAAAAAGACTTTAATTTTGCTCAAGATCATTTAAGAATTTTATCAGGTTTATATGGTATTTTAAAACCTCTAGACCTCATACAGCCTTATCGATTAGAAATGGGAGTATCTTTTAATAATAAAAGAGGAAAAAATTTGTATGAATTCTGGAAAGATGATTTAACAAAAAATTTAAACAATACTTTAAAAAAACATAAAAATCCTACAATAGTCAATTGTGCATCAATAGAATACTTTTCAGCTATTGATTTAAATAAGTTTAATGGAGAAATTTTATCTGTTATATTTAAAGAGTATAGAAATGATGAATTGAAATTTATTTCTTTCAATGCAAAAAAAGCCAGAGGATTAATGACTCAATACATTATGAGGAATAGAATTGACAATAGAAATGACATCAAAGACTTTAGTTATGAGAATTATAGCTTTGATTCAAAACTTTCTGATGAATCTACTTTTGTATTCACCAGATAATTAAAAAAAAGGGGGAAATAAAATGAAAAAATATACTTTAATGCTTTCAGTTTTATTTGCAACGATTTTATTTATCGGTTGCGGTAATACTGATGGTGAAATGCCTAGACAAACTGGAAATGCTTCAAGTGAAGCTGCTTCAGGTCTAGATGCAGCACATCATGTAATGTTTGATGTAGCAAGAGATGCGTTTGACAATGGAATTGATAAAGATGCTAATTGTGTAACATGTTATTTAAATAAAGCGCATGTAGAGCAAGATAGAGTGTTGAAAAGGGAGTTATTTGAAACAGCTCTAGAATTGTCAGAACCTGGACATCCAGAAACTATCCTTGCAGAAGCTGCAGTAAACTGGATAAACGGAGAAGGCGATCGATTTGCAGGATATGCAGATTTATATGCCAAATATCCAAATGACAGATTTCTAGCTGCAGGAGCATATAGAAGTCTTCAAGCTGAAGATAAAGTAGATGAAGCTAGAGAGATGTTATTAGCAGCAGCTGAAAGATTAAATGTAGGGCATTTATATAACTTATTAGCTTATTCTTATATGTGGAATATTGATCCTGATTCAAAAGAGTATGATATGGCATTGCCATATCTTGAGAAATATATTCAATTAGATCCAAGGCAAGCAAATGCACTTGATTCACTTGGAGAATTCTATCTGAAAAAAGGAGATTATGATTTAGCTGTAACATATTATATGGATGCTACCGCATTAGATCCAAATTTCTCATGGGGTCCAAGAAATACTGCTTTAGCAAAATATGAAGCTAAATTATCTCATGACGAAGCAAAGATTATGCGCTTAAGTACAGAAAGCGAAGATGCAAAAAATGGATTTAACAATGGAAGATGGCTTCTTTATAATCTAGAATGGGAAAATGCATACAAATCATTTTCATATGCAATTGAACAAGACCCTAGTTTTGCTCTTGCATACGCAATGCGAGCTAGAACAAGCTTCTTTCTAGGCAATCAAGGCGATATTGCTGATGATTTAGATATTGCTGTTAGCATGTCTTTAAATGCATCAAAAGACGAATCTGATATGATTAATGCAATGGCTAATGATATGGAGAACGGAACAAGTACATTCAACGTATTAATGGAAACATTAGCAGATAAGCATTCAGATGATTCATTTTTAGCATTTGAAACTGTTTTTGCTACAATTTCCGATAGAGGAGCAGATGTGGTTCTGGATAGAGCAAAAGCTTTATATGCAATGAATCCTAACTTTACTCCAGCATTAAATATGATGGGCTATGCCTATATGGATAAAGGCGATCTAGATAATGCAGGAAAAGTGCTGCAGGAGCAAGTTAGAAGAGCTTCTGCATCAGCAAATCCATACGATTCAATGGGCGACTATTATTTGGCAATTGAAGATAATGTTAGCGCATTAAAATATTTTGAGCAATCAGCTAAAATGGGACTTCAAGCAAGTGTTGCTAAGGCTGACAGCTTAAAAGCTGAATTAGAAAAGGAAAATGAATAAAATAAATCAAAAGAGTGCAGAAGATAATTCTGCACTCTTTATTTTTATCTAAAGATTATTTTTCCAAACCAAGATGCTAGTCGTAGTTTTATTTTCATAGATCTTGACATGTCATAACAAGTAATCAATCTGGTGTCTGCGAGAGCAGCTTCTCTGTGAATAAATGAAGGTTTATACCAATCAATTTCAGTCATTTCAAGAAATTTTTCCATATTAGGATACCAAACTACACCAACTTCATCCCATTGATCTTTATCTGGACCAATCATTGTTAACCTTATTTTTGACCACCACAATATTTTACCACCAACCTTATTAACTGCTTTGGTGGCTATATCTGAATACTTCTTATAAGCATCTCTTCCAGATATACTATTTAATGACGCGTCCTTATATTTAGCTTTCTTATTGTATGAAAAGAGGTTTATTTGGACAAGAGGCTTACCGTCATTATGATTTTTTCTAGCATATTCAATAGTTTCTTCTGTTGGAATTATAAACATTATTTATAGCCTTTCATTATTTATCATTATAAAATTTAAAACTTTTATTAAATTGTCGAAAGCAAAGGATTCAATTGAGTAAAAATTATCAAATTTTAGCACTAAAATGGAGACCAAAACACTTTAAAGATGTTGTTGGTCAAAACCATATTACGGACACATTACAAAAAGCATTCGAAAAAAATCGTATTGCTCAAGCTTTTTTATTTGCTGGTCCTAGAGGGGTTGGTAAAACAACTACGGCTCGACTATTAGCAATGTCTTTAAATGGCTCAGACACCCCTTCAGTAGATTATGATACAGATTCAGAAAATGTAAAAGAGATTATTGAAGGAAGATCAATGGATGTCGTAGAAATTGATGGAGCATCTAACAGAGGAATTGATGAGATACGTGAGCTAAGAGAAAATATTAAATTTATGCCCTTATCAGGCAAATTTAAGGTAATTATAATTGATGAAGTTCATATGTTAACAGTGCAAGCATTTAATGCACTGCTTAAAACTCTTGAAGAGCCTCCTGCACATGTAAAGTTTGTTATGGCAACTACCGATATTCATAAAGTTCCTCAAACTATTATATCTCGATGCCAGCGATTTGATTTTTTACCAATGACAAATCAAGTTGTCAAAGAACGATTGGAATATATTCTCAAAGAAGAATCGGTTAAAATTGATGATGAATCTTTAGAATTGATTGCTATTAAGTCAGAAGGTAGTATGAGGGATGCATTAGGTTTCTTAGATCAGATATTGATATTTAATGACAAGAAAATTACATCAGATATTGTAATTGATTTATTAGGCATTGTTCCTACAGAGATTTATTTTAATATTACCGATGCTCTTCATAGTAAAGATGGAGATAGTTTGATAGAAACAATCCAAAAGATCAAAGATAAAGGATATATTATTGAAGATCTTCTTAAGGGATTAATTAGTCATTTTCGCAACCTTTCATTATTGCATTACAATAATGGTTTGAAGTTGGCCGGTATTGTACCTGAAATAGCTAAGCAATATGAGGGTTCCAGCTATGAATGGACATTGAAAGATATCGTAAGACTATCAACAAACTTATCAGAGCTCTATGCGTCAATTAAGCAATTTTCAGATCAACAATTAATTTTTGAAATGACATTAATTAAATTGCTTCAGTTTGATAAAAGCATAGATATTGAGAGTTTTTTAAATTCCGATATTCGTCAAAGTATTACAGCGTCAGAGCCAATTAAAAAATCTGCTCCTAAAGTGAAATCAAAACCTAAAGCTACAATAGATAAGAAAGAACCTAAAAAGGAAGTTAAAACAAAAGAAATCTCACCTGAAGTTTCGTTAGATGATGTTAGAGGTTCTTGGGATAAAATTTTAAAGAAAATTTCCAAAGAAAGAGGTTCTATCGGAGTATTATTAGAGACATGTATCGTAGAAGATTTAAAAGATAATACTTTAGAATTATTGTCTTATGATAGTAATGAGTTTAGTCAAAAACTGTTAAAAGATGCTTTTATTGCATCTACGATTAATGAAATATTGGGTGCGTCTTTAAAAGTGAAAATTATTGTTAATACAGAAGTAGAAAAAATTGAAGAAAATACAAAAGAAAAAGTCGATCAAAATGATGTTGTCAAATTATTTGACGGAAAGGATTTTGCATAATGTTTGGAAATATGAAAGAAATGATGAAACAAGCGCAGAGCATGAAGTCTGAAATGGCTAAAATTAAAAAAGAGTTAGAGAAGATTGAAGTTCAAGGATCTTCCTCAAATGGCTCATGCACTGTCACTATGACTGCAGACATGAAAACTACACAAGTTTCAATTGATGAAACATTACTTAGTAGTGATGCTTATATTATTGAGAATGCAATCAAGGTTGCAGTGAATAATGCTCTAGAAAAAGCAAAAGATACATCTGCAAAAAGACTCAAATCTGTTACAGGCGGTCTAATGGATAATATTCCAGGATTATAATGAGCAAAGTAACTTTATATATTGAAAAGTTAGTAGAGTCGTTAACAAAGTTTCCTGGTATAGGAAGAAAAGGCGCAGAACGTATCGCATACTTTATTGTTAAATCAGAAAAATCTTTTAGCAAAAATTTAATTGAGACTTTGACAGATGTTAATGAGAAACTCGATGTTTGTCCTATAAGTGGAATGATTATTGTAAAAGGAGAAGAGTCTGCATTTAGTGATAAAAATAGAAATTCAGAACTTTTGTGTATTGTTGAAAATATGGAAGACGCAATAAAAATTGAGAATACTAATAGTTTTGATGGGTCATACCATGTACTTGGAGGAGCCATATCTCCACTGGATGGTATTGGACCATCTGATTTATCTTTTGATAAACTGCTTGATAGAATTGATGATAATACTAAAGAAGTTATTATTGCCACAAACCCAAGCACATCAGGCAATGCAACAGCAATGTATCTAGAAAAAATATTAAAAGATAAAAAGATAACCATTTCTAGGTTGGCTGTAGGTTTGCCTGTTGGTAGTAATTTAGAATATATTGATGATAAAACTGTAACCACCGCTATTGAAGGAAGGGTAAAGCTGAATTGAAAAATTTTGTAAATTTTTTAACTTATTCTCGAATTATTCTCACTCCACTTATTGTATGCTTGATTTATAATAATAATTATACTGCTGCAGCTCTTATTTTTATCTATTGCAGTTTTAGCGATATTGCTGATGGACGTTTAGCACGAAAACATGGTCTTGTAACAGAAAAGGGTAATTATCTCGATCCGTTAGCAGATAAAATTCTGATGATAGGAACGCTTACTATAATATTAATACGGTTTGATATAGCGCTATGGGCGTATATCGTTATTATTGGTCGCGATTTTTTGATTACAATGTATAGAAATTATTTAATATCAAAAGATAAGCCCCTTATAACATCAAAGTATGGAAAATGGAAGACTGCATTTCAGCATGTGATGGTTATAGTTATTTTGTTAATAAACGATCCCACACAAGAGATTATTAACCTTATTGTAACATTCAATGCAATTTATGCAGCTGGAACAGGAATACATTATATGGTGAAAAATGGATTTTAAGAAGAATCTAGCGTATCAAATTGGAACTCTTTTTGGGTTAGGATTATTGCCAGGAGGTGGAACTTGGGCTTCTTTAGTTTTCTTATTGCCAGCTATATTCATTGAAGATCCACTTAATTTTTTAACATTTTTTGTTTTTATTACTCTTTTTTTTGCGCCTGCTATATATAAAAGTTCGCGTCCTTTTTTTAAGTCTAAAGATCCAAAAGAGTTTGTATTAGATGAAGTTTTAGGCATGTGTCTTGCATTACTATTAATTTGTGTTTTTTTTGTGCCCTATAGATCAACTACAATATCTGATATTATCAGCAAGGAAATGATGAATATTCTTTTTGCAGCAACTTTTATATTATTTAGAATTTTTGACATATTAAAAATTGGTCCTGTAGGTTGGGTCGAGGACCCTACAACTGCTCCATCTTGGTGGCAAAAATTAGATACTAATGATAATGCCTATATGAGAGTAATAGGTGATGATATTTTTGCAGGATTTTTAAGTTCATTTATTGTTATTATTTTAACAGTGGTATATATGATAAACAATCTAATCTATTTATGGATTTAAAATGAAGATTGGTATTATTACTATTGGTAATGAATTATTAAGCGGATTTACTTTAGATCGTAATGCCGCTTGGATTGGCCAACAGCTATTATCATCAGGTATGAAAGTAGATGTTCATCATACAATTTCAGATGATTTTGGTACTATTTATGATACGCTTGAATACCAATGGAAGACATGGGAGTGTGATTATATTATTGTTACCGGTGGATTGGGACCAACAGTTGACGATATAACAGTATCTGCATTTTTTGAATATTTTGACGATAAAGATGAATTTGATAGAGAATATTGGAATAAGCTCAAAGCGAGATTTAAAAAATTAAATTTTAAGATTCCAGACTTAAATAAGAATCAAGCTTACAAATCTAAGAAAGGTAAGATGATTGAAAATCTAGTTGGAACTGCTAGAGGTCTACATTACAAAAAAGAAAATCCTTCATTATTAAAGAGCGTCAAATCTGCATTTAAAGGAAAGTCCAATAAAACTCACTTTTTTGCATTGCCAGGTGTTCCGCAAGAAATGAAATCCATGTTTACGAATTATGTTCTACCTTTAATGGAAAATAGTTTAGATAGGAAAGTTGTCTGTAAATCAATCAGAACAACAGGAATACCAGAGTCTATTCTTCAAGAAAAAATATCAGATATTATAGACGTCAATAATAAAAAATGTGATATTGCATTTTTACCGCATCGTATGCTTGGAGTCGATATCCGATTAACATCTCAAGATACTAAACTTGTTCAAAATTTAGTTGAGTCTATTATTAAAAGAATTGATAAATATGTATATGGTTTTGATTCCGATAAGCTAGAAGAGGTTGTTGCAGATCTTTTAGTTAAGAATAATACAACTATTGCAACAGCTGAATCTTGTACTGCAGGATTATTAAGCGCTCGATTAACAAATGTTCCTGGAAGTTCTAAATATTTTAATGGCGGCGTTGTCTGTTATAGCAATCAATTAAAAGAAGAGTTGGTAGATGTCAAAAAAGAGACATTAGATCGTTATGGAGCTGTTAGCGAAGAAACTGCTAGTGAGTTAGCAGAAAATATTGCTAAAAAATTAGATAGTGAAATAGGTGTAAGTATTACTGGCGTAGCTGGACCGGGAGGTGGAACTGAAAAAAAACCAGTAGGATTAGTATTTGTTGGAATATTTTATAAAAATAATGTATATATTAGGAAGTATAATTTGACACCAGATCGCAATATTAATCGCGAATTAACAGTTATTTTATGCTTAAATGAAATAAGAAAAATTCTAAAAAAATAATTTTTAAAAGGAAATAATCATGGCAAAAAGTAAAGCAAAAGGAAACAAAGATAAGGCATTAGACGCAGTACAACAGGACATTAATAAAGCATACGGAGAAGGCTCAATTATGCGTCTAGGTGGAACAGCCACCTTGGATGTTGAATCAATTTCTACTGGATGTTTATCGCTAGATATGGCTTTAGGTGTTGGCGGTGTTCCAAAAGGAAGAATTGTAGAGATTTTTGGTCCAGAATCTTCTGGAAAAACCACATTAGCATTACATGTTATTGCTGAATGTCAAAAAAACGGAGGTAAAGCAGCATTTATTGATGCAGAAAATGCTTTAGATCCTGAATATGCACAAAATTTAGGTTGTAACGCAGATGATTTATTGGTTTCGCAACCAGACTCTGGAGAGCAGGCATTAGATATTTTACAGAAACTTCTTGAAACTGCTGCATTAGATGTTATTGTTATTGATTCTGTTGCTGCATTAGTTCCTAGAAAAGAATTAGAAGGAGAGATTGGAGATGTTACTGTTGGATTGCAAGCAAGATTAATGTCGCAAGCCTTACGTAAACTTTCTGGACCAATTAATAAATCAAGAACTTGTGTTGTATTTATTAATCAAATTAGAGAAAAAATTGGAGTAATGTTTGGTAGTCCTGAAACTACTCCAGGTGGAAGAGCGTTAAAGTTCTACTCATCAGTTAGATTGGATATCCGTAGAATTGCTGCAATTAAGGAGGGTACTGATATGACTGGAAATAGAACAAGGGTGAAAGTTGTTAAAAATAAGGTTGCTCCACCATTTAAAATGACTGAATTTGATATTATGTACGGTAAAGGCATATCATATGCTGGCGATTTACTTGACTTGGCACTACAGGGTGGTGTCGTTGAGAAGATGGGATCTTGGTTTTCTTATAAAGGCGATAAAATAGCTCAAGGAAGAGAGAAGGTTAAATTGCTTTTAGAATCAGATGAGAAATTATGTAATAGTGTACTTTCCGATGTTAAAACTTATCTAGAATTAGCTTAATACTTTTCAAAGTACTGGTTAGATAAATCTTTAAGTTTATTACTTAATAGTATGATAGCAATAAGATTTGGGAAGGTCATAAATGCTAACGCTGCATCTCCAAATATCCATACTTGTTTTAAGGTTAGCATTGATCCTATGAACACCATAAATACGTAGCAATACCTATAAATAGGAATAGCACGAGTTCCAAATAAATATTCTGTAGCTCTATCCCCGTAAAAAGACCAACTAATAGCTGTTGATAAAGCAAATAAGACTACAGCGATAGTTACCATTTGAGATCCAAAAGATAATCCTTGAGAGAAACCATAACTAGTTAATAAAACACCATCATAAGGTGCAAGTTTATCGCCTAAAGTGCCTGTATTGGTGAAAGTGGAATCAGCATTAGCTAAACTATCATTTGCTGTCCATTGCATAATATTACCAGCACTATCAGTGACAAGCAAAGATCCAGCTTCATAGCTTTCTTTTGCCCATGGAATAATTTGTCCATCAATATTTGTGACTATAGGAGATAAAGCTTTAACAATATCTGGACTAATTCTCTCTGCATAAAATTGTGTAAAATGCCATGAATCTGTAACCATAATAACAAGCCCTGTTAATGTACATATAATAATAGTATCAATATATGGTTCTAATAGAGCAACAACACCTTCTCGAACAGCATATGGAGTTTTTGCTGTTGAGTGAGCAATAGCAGCAGATCCTTGTCCAGATTCACTTGAAAATAACCCTCTTTTTACACCCATCATCATAGTATTTAAGAAAGCAATAAATGCTCCGACTCCCACTCCAATCGCAGGTTCTTTTATCGATGGTGGATTAAATGCCATAGTAAAAATTGTATTAAAAGATTCTCCGATTTTATCAAAATTGGTAAGAATAATAAATAAAGCACACATCACATAAATTGCTGCCATAATTGGCACTAAATAACTTGTAAAATTACCAATACGCTTAATGCCTCCCAAGATGACAGATCCAACAATAGATGCACAAACTAGACCAATAATGATATGCATTATAGATATATGTTGAGCTACCACCACATCAAATAAAGTAATTGAATTTGTAGCCATTAATGCGTTATCAGATCCAATAATGCTTCCTATTTGAGCATATAGTTGCTGTGTTAAAGTGTTTGATTGGATTGCATTACCTGTAAAGAATGAACATATAATGGCAAAACAAGCAAAGGTAACTGCTAACCATCTCCATTTAGGTCCTAAACCATTTTCAATAGTATACATAGGTCCACCAGCAGTATTGCCAAGCGAATCTGTTTCTCTATATTTTAGAGCAAGAGTACATTCTGCATATTTTAATGCTGTACCAAAAAAAGCAGTAATCCACATCCAGAACAAAGCACCAGGCCCTCCTAGTTGAATAGCAATAGCTACACCTGCAATATTTCCAATACCAACAGTAGCAGCTAATGCAGTTGATAATGCTTTAAAGTGATTTAAATCACCTTCATCTTCGACTTGATCGTAATCTCCTCGTGTTACTCGTATTCCATGTAATATTCTTCTTAATTGAGGAAATCCTAATTTAAATGTCATATAAATACCTGTTCCCAATAAGGCATATACCATAAGTGGTACTTTTGCTAATGGGATAGCAAAATTTTTCCACCATGAAAAATCTAATAGTTCGCTAAAAGATTCAGGAATTAGATTTCCTGGAAATGACCATGCAGCATCATAAAAATGAACTCCTTGCGTTGCAAGTACAATACCTATAATGCTAAAGATAATTGCTGAAATCTTAATTTTTGACATGCATGCATATTAAAAAATTTTTTTAAAAGTAAACATGAATTTTATTATTAATTTACTTTTCATGTTAATTGCAGGAGTAGATGAAGTAGGTAGAGGAGCATTAGCTGGGCCAGTAATAGCTGCTGCAGTAATATTAGATAAAGATATTCAAGGCTTAAATGACTCTAAAAAATTGACAGAAAAAAAGCGTAATGCTCTTTTTAAGACAATCAATAATGATGCATTTTCGATTGCAGTAGGAATCAAATGGAATGACTACATAGACAATGTAAATATAAAAATTGCATCAGAACATGCTATGATTGATGCAATTAACAACCTAAATCATAAACCTGACAAAGTAATGGTAGATGGATTTTCTTTAGATATATCTATTCCTAATAAAGGTATTATCAAAGGAGATCAAAAAATTAAATCAATTATGGCAGCATCGATTATTGCAAAAGTTACTAGAGATGAAATTATGCGTTCATTTCACTATATTTACCCTATGTATGGTTTTGATAAAAATAAAGGCTATGGAACCAAGGAACATTATAATGCTTTAAAAGAATATTCTTATACATCAATCCATAGGGAAACTTTTAAGCCTATATCTAGTATGATAAACAAATGAATAAATTTATATCAGAGATAAAATCATTATTAGCGCTTATTTTAATTGTTCTTGTTCTTAAAGAGACAGTTATAGAGTTGTATGTAGTTCCAACAACTAGCATGGAGAACAATATATTAAAAGGGGACATGTTAGTAGGAAGTCGTTTTACATATGGAATGAAAGTTCCACAAAAAATCTGGATTCCATTTACTGCGATCAGTATCCCAACCTTCTTGCCAGAATACAGGTTTCCAGCATTCAAGAAAGTTGAAAGAGGAGATGTAGTTGTATTTGAGTATCCAAGAGATATTGTATATAAATATGTAAAGAGGTGTATTGGGCTACCTGGAGACACAATCAGTATTAAAGATAGAGAAGTATATGTTAATGGTAATGTTAGTCAGCTCCCAAATGAGGGACAGTTTCTAATGGATACCTATATGTCTTCAGACATAATTGATGATGAAATTTTTCTCGGTGTTGATGGAAATAAAGATCAATACCCAGAAATTACTATCCCAAAAAAAGGAGATACCTTTCCTTTAGATGAATCAATGAATTGGAAGTTTTTGTTGCCAATTATAATATATGAAGGCAATCAAGTCGAATATATCCTTGGTGACAATTCTTTAATATTTACCAATACTAGTCCAAGAGACGTTCAAAGAAGAACTGGCGATAAAAGTATCCATAAGGAATATTACCCAAGTACCAATGCTACATTAATTACACCTTGGTCTGATAGATTTAAAAAAGAACATGTACAATATTTATATATTAATGGAAAGCCAATTAATGAGATTGATTCATATGTGGTAAAACAAAACTATTTTTGGATGATGGGAGATAATAGAGATAATAGTGAAGATTCTAGATATTGGGGATTTGTTCCTGAAAATCACATATTAGGTCAACCGGTTATTACGTGGTTTTCAATTAATCTTGATACCTATTTTCCAAGAATTACAAGAATTGGAAAAATTCCTAATTAGAAAAAAAAAGTTTTCATATTGGGTTTTCATTGATTAGTTTCGGTGGACTTAAAAAAAACAATTGAGGTATTATAAATG
>MDSV01152194.1_pt1 | contig 15868 bp, 12 predicted proteins | sample 810851 | NCBI WGS metagenome assembly MDSV01 (sample SAMN05326640, study PRJNA326480) | marine metagenome | isolation source: seawater | place: Atlantic Ocean: North East | collected 2012
ATTTTCTAATCTTAGGTTTGGACAAAATCTTTTTGATCTTGAACCCAATGAGTATTCATCTATTATCTTAAAAGTTGTTCCCGGTACCAAAAAGAAAATGTTGGAGAAGCTTATCAAGCCCAATTTTGATAAGCCTTTTTATTTAATTTCAAGGGCAGAACAAAATATAGCTTTATACCGAATGCTAAAGACAGAAAATCTTGGTGTATACTTAATATTTTCTCTTGTCATGATCATAGGCTTATTTAATGTTATTGGCTCACTTAACATGATGATTTTAGATAAGCAAAGACAGATTAAAATTTTATATGCGTTAGGCGCAACACAAAAGGGAATTCACAATATATTTATGATAATCGGTGCACTTATTTGTGGAATCGGAGGAATTATTGGTTTAATTATTGGCACATCACTTATATTATTTCAATCTTACTATCCCTTCATCTTAGTCCCAGGAACAAATATTGAATATCCCATCATTTTTGAATTCAAGAATTTACTAATTGTATTAGCAACTCTAATGTTTTTAGGAACTATGAGTACAGTATGGGCTATAAGAGGTCTTTCCGCAAAAAAATTAAATTAAATGGCCTTTTGAAGAGAATATTTTTCTAACACTTCGTCAAATAAGGCATATATTGCTTTAGGACAATTTAATGTAACCATTTGTTTTCGATAAGACTTGAAATTAGGATAGCCTTTGAAATAATTTGCATAATGCCTTCTTGTCTCTAAAACACCCAAAATATTACCCTTCCATTTGATTGACATTTCCAAGTGTCTTCTCGCAATTTTTACACGTTGGGCTAGTGAAGGTGGCGCAAGGTGTTTTTTTGTATTGATAAAGTGTTTAATATGATTAAAAAACCATGGATTCCCAATTGACGCTCTACCGATCATAGCTCCATCAAGTCCGAATTTGTCTCGCATTTCAATTGCGCGCTCTGGAGTATTAACATCTCCATTACCAAAAACCGGTATATGCATTCTTTGATTGTTTTTAACTTGGGAAATGTAGCTCCAATCCGCATCACCTTTATACATTTGGGCCCTTGTTCTTCCATGAATTGATATTGCAGCACAACCTACATCTTGAAGGCGTTCTGCAACTTCTAGAATTTTTATTGAATTATGGTCCCATCCTAACCTTGTTTTTACTGTAACTGGAATCTTGGTATGTTTTACAATATGTTCTGTAAGTTTAACCATTTTTGGAATATCTTTTAAAATCCCTGCTCCCGCTCCTTTAGACACAACTTTTTTCACTGGGCATCCAAAATTAATGTCAATAATATCAGGTTTGGTCTTTTCTACTATGTCAACTGATTGTATCATGGAATCAAGATTAGCCCCAAAGATTTGTATACCGACTGGCCTCTCTTTTTCATAAATATCTAGTTTTTGAATACTTTTTGCTGCTTTTCTGATAAGACCTTCACTAGATATAAATTCGGTATAAACCACGTCTGCCCCATTTTCTTTGCAAAGTGCTCGAAATGGTGGGTCACTTACATCTTCCATTGGTGCAAGAAGCAAGGGGAATGATCCTAAATTAATATTTCCGATTTTTACCAAGCTTCAAAATTTTTTCAAAAATAGTGAAAACAATACTCAAATTTTCTAGCAAGATACATTTAGAACTAATTATACCCTACATATTATAGTCTAAAAGTTCACTTAAACGAGGTCTTAGAGATTTCAAACTCGTATATTTGTCCGCTATGAATGAAGGAGTTGCATGAAAAATATTAGAAATTTTTGCATCATTGCACACATTGATCATGGGAAAAGTACACTTGCTGATCGTCTATTAGACTTTACAGGCTCTGTAACCGACCGTGAGAAGCAGGATCAGCTTTTAGATAATATGGATCTTGAACGTGAAAGAGGGATTACAATTAAATCTCATGCCATACAAATGGAATACACTCATCTTGGCGAAAAATATACGCTTAACCTGATTGATACTCCTGGACATGTTGATTTTTCGTATGAAGTTTCACGTTCAATAGCAGCATGTGAAGGCGCTTTATTAGTAGTAGATGCAGCTCAGAACATTCAAGCTCAAACTATTTCGAATCTTTATTTAGCACTAGAAAATGACTTAGAAATTATTCCAGTATTAAATAAGATTGATCTACCATCTGCTAATGCCGAAGAAGTTACAGATGATATCGTTAAGCTAATAGGTTGTAATGTAGATGATGTGATTCCTGCTTCTGCTAAAACAGGTTTTGGGATTGAAAAAATATTATCCACCATAATCGATAAAATTCCCTGTCCAAAAGGGAGTATGGATGAACCATTGCAGGCCCTTATTTTTGATTCAGTTTACAATCCATTTAGAGGAGTGGAAACTTATTTCCGAGTAATTAATGGTTCTATTGTAAAAGGGCAAAAGATAAAATTCATGGCCACACAAAAAACTTATTTTGCTGACGAAATAGGAACTCTTAAACTCGATCAAGAGCCTAAGAAAGAAATACTGGCAGGTGATGTTGGTTATTTAATTACTGGGATTAAACAAGCAAAAGAAGTAAAAGTTGGCGATACAATTACTGATGCTTTAGAATCTACAAAAATGGCAATAGATGGATTCGAAGAAGTAAAACCCATGGTTTTTGCAGGTATTTATCCTGTAGATACTGAAGATTTTGAGGATCTCCGAAGTTCGATGGAAAAGCTTCAACTAAATGATGCCTCTCTTGTCTTTTCGCCTGAAAGCTCTGCCGCGCTAGGTTTTGGTTTTCGTTGCGGTTTTCTAGGGATGTTACATCTTGAAATAGTTCAAGAGCGCTTGGAGCGAGAGTTTAACATGGCTGTTATAACAACCGTTCCAAATGTTTCTTACTGTGCTTTCACTAAGAAAAATCCAGATAATCTTTTATGGGTAAATAATCCTTCAGACCTCCCAGATCCGTCCATAATCGAGAAGGTCAAAGAACCTTTTATAAAAGCTTCAATTATTACTAAAGCTGAATTTGTAGGCGGCGTTATGTCATTGTGTATTGAAAAAAGAGGTCAAATAAAAAATCAAACTTATTTAACTACTGAAAGGGTTGAGCTTATATTTGATCTCCCATTGTCTGAAATTGTTTTTGATTTTTATGATCGCCTCAAAACCGTTTCCAAAGGCTATGCATCTTTTGATTATTCTCCGATAGAAATGAGAGAATCAAAATTAGTTAAAGTTGATATTCTATTAAATTCTAATCCTGTTGATGCTTTGTCTGCATTAGTCCATTCTGATAATGCCTTTAATATTGGAAAAAAAATGTGCGAAAAGTTACGTGAGCTTATTCCGCGTCAGCAGTTTGACATTCCAATCCAAGCAGCTATTGGTGCAAAAATTATTTCGAGAGAAACAATTAAAGCTCTTAGAAAGGACGTTACAGCAAAATGTTATGGAGGTGATATCACTAGAAAGAGAAAGTTACTAGAAAAGCAAAAAAAGGGAAAAAAGAAAATGCGTCAGGTTGGAAGTGTAGAAATCCCTCAGCAAGCATTTATGGCTGTTCTTAAATTAAATGACTAGATAATTTTCAAACTATCTTTCTGCTTTCTGCCAGACTTTCTATAAAATTTGATTTTCAATGTTGCATAAAAATCATATTATTTTATAAAGCAATAGTTAATAAGATGAATTTTTATATTAATAAAGAGGTATGTTTTATTATATTGTTATTTAACGGGGTTTTTATGATTAAATTTTTACAGGCAAGGTATTTAACATGTTGTCATTAAATCTGGTAAAATTTCTGCAAACAACTGTTAATCCAAAAAATAATTTGAAATATAAATATTTACTGTTTTTATGTTTAAGAAAGATTTGAAAGATATAGTAGATTATTGGAAAAACGACATGATTGCTGCTGTAAGTGTTTCTTTAATTGCTTTGCCGCTTTCGCTAGGTATAGCTCTAGCTGCTGGTGCTCCAGCTATGTCTGGTATCATTTCAGCTATTGTAGGTGGAGTAATAACAACTCTTTACAGAGGAGGTCACATATCTATCAACGGGCCTGCTAAAGGTGTTATTGCAGTAATATTGCTTGGGATTACATTAATGGATGATGGCTCTGGGCAAGCCTTTAACTATATATTGGCAGCAATTGTTGTTTCTGGTGCTATTCAAACTATTTTAGGGATATTAAAGTTAGGGAGACTTGCTGATATCTTCCACCCTTCTGTCATAAACGGAATTTTAGCGGCAATAGGTATTATAATCTTTTCAAAACAAATTCATGTTGCTTTAGATACTCAATCTAATAGCCCCAGTATTATTCAGAATCTAATTGATGCTGTAGTTAAGTTACCCCAAGCAAATCCGTTTGTTGTGATTATTTCACTAACTGGTTTAGTTTTGTTAATTTTTCATTCTAAATTAAATTTTCGTTTTTTTCAAATATTACCTGCTCCTATGTGGGTGGTTGCACTTTCAATTCCTTTTGTGTACGGATTTAATTTTTTTGACAATCACATACTTTCTTTTATGGGAACCAATTATGAATTAGGCCCCAAACTATTGTTAGAAATCCCCGACAAAATCTCCAGATCAATCATGCACCCAAATTTTAACAAAATAAATACTATCGAATTTTGGACAACTGTACTTTCTATACTTATGATTACAAGTATTGAATCATTGGCAATTGCAAAAGCTGTTGATAAACTTGACCCTTACAAAAGAAAAACAGATCTAAATAAAGAACTGACCGGTATTGGTATAAGCACTATGGCTGCAGGAATGATTGGTGGTTTACCCATAATAGCTGTTATAATAAGGAGCACTGTTAACATACACAATGGAGCCAAAACTAAATGGTCTAATTTATATCAGGGAATATTTTTATTTCTATTTGTAGTTGTTTTAAGCCCTATTATGCGTCAAGTGCCACTTTGTGCTTTTGCGATATTACTTGTCTACACAGGGTTTAAATTAGCGTCACCAACTGTTTTTAAACAAGTTTATTCCAAAGGATCTGAGCAATTGATCTTTTTTTTAGCAACAATGATTTTGACTCTTTACACAAATCTTTTAATCGGCCTACTTGGTGGTTTACTCTTGGTTTTGGTAAGCCATATGTTACTTGCAAGAGTTTCAATACCTCGGTTTTTTAAATTGGTCTTCCGCTCAGGTTCAAATCTGGTTTCTAACTCAGAAAACGATTATTATCTTAAAATTAAAGGGGTTGCAAATTTTTTAAGTGTTTTCGGTATAAACAATCTTGTTTCCAAAATACCTTCAGGGGCTGATGTTAAAATAGATTTGTCTCAAACAAGGCTTGTAGGTATGACATACATGGACTTTTTGGTTGACTTTTTAAAAGCCCAAAAAGAAACTGGTGGTAAAGTTGTCATTGCAGGTTTAGATTCTCATGTTTCAACCTCGCCATATAATAGAGCTTTAAAAATTTCTCTAAAAAACAATCTTGAGAAATTATCTCCTAGGCAAAAAAGATTACAAGATTTGGCAAATGAAAATGATTATGAATATAGCACAAAAGTGAATTGGAATACATCTTACTTGAAAAAGTTTCACTTTTTTGAAATTCGACCAATTGAACGCAAAACCAATTGTCTCCGTGGTTTTTTTAGTGAATTTAATGTCGAATGGGAAATTTCTGATGTTACATTTAATGATGGCGCAGCTTTTTCATCTGAGACATTTAACACTACGGTAATGTTTTTGAAAATTAACAAAAACATCCCTGTTTTTGCGATGGAAAAAGAAGGGATTATTGAAAAAATCTTTGATAGAGTTATTGCATTTACAGGGCATAAAGACATAGACTTTGAAATGTATCCTAATTTTTCAAAAAAATTTCTTGTGACTGGTAACGAAGAGACAAAAATACGGTCGTTTTTTACTGAAGGTCTCATAAGTTTTTTTGAGAACAAGCAAATTTATCATCTGGAAAGTAATGGTGAAGGTTTAATAATTTTTGATAAAATTAAATTAGCTAGAACAGATGAGACAATTGCATTAATTGATTATAGTAAAGAATTAGTCAAATTATTACATTAAAAAAAGATATCTTTTTGTTTTAGTTTAGAAAGAAAATTAAAATATCAGTCCCGTGAAAATTTATACAATTGAGGCAGGAAATTTTAAGCTCGACGGTGGAGCGATGTTTGGTGTAGTTCCAAAAAAATTATGGCAGAAAACAAACCCTGCAGATGAAGATAATTTAATTGAAATGTCGTGTCGGTGCCTCTTAATTGAAAACGAAAATAGATTAATTTTAGTTGACACTGGTTTTGGAAATAAACAGAGTTCAAAGTTTTTTGGCCATTACAAATTATGGGGAAAACACTCTCTCGAAAATTCATTCGATAAAATTGGTTTTTCCAAAGACGAAATCACTGACGTCTTTCTAACACACCTACATTTTGATCATTGTGGCGGTGCTGTTATTCGTGAATCTAAATCGGGTTCGTTATTACCTGCATTTAAAAATGCTACATACTGGGTTCATAAAGCTCAGTGGAAATGGGCAAATAATCCTAATTCAAGAGAAAAAGCTTCTTTTCTAAAAGAGAATATTTTACCGTTGTACGAAAATGGTTGCCTTAAATTAATCGAAGGAGACGGCCCTGTGTTATCAAAAACCCCTTTTCCTTTCAATATACTTTTGGTAAATGGGCACACTGAAAAACAAATGCTCCCTATAATAAAATATAAAGGTAGACAGATTATTTATGTTGCTGATTTAATACCCACCGTCGGACATCTCCCTATTCCCTATATTATGGGATATGACACTCGACCGCTATTAACTTTAAAAGAAAAGGAGATTTTTTTAAATGATGCGCTGAAGAATAATTCTCTATTGTTCTTTGAACATGACCCTCACAACGAGCTAATTTCACTTCAAAAGACAGAAAAAGGCATTCGTATGAAGGAACAATATAAATTCGATTCTTATTTTAGCGATAAATTATAAAAAATGAATAGTTCTCAGTTTTATTTGTTTTTCACGTTTCTTCTCATAAGTGCTACTAGGGTTGGTGCTCAATACTGGCAACAATTTGTTGACTACAAAATAGACGTTGATCTTAACCCAGAAACAGCTATTTATTCTGGGACACAAACTGTTGAATATAAAAACAACTCACCTGAAACACTTAAAAAAGTGTTTTTTCATCTGTACTTTAATGCTTTTCAGCCCGGTAGCGAAATGGCTGTACAACAGAAAAATTCTCCTGACAGAAACAGGCGTTTTAAAGTATATTTAGACAGTCTAAGCAAAGATCAGCAAGGTTATTTGAAAGTTTCTGATTTAACTCAAGATGGTATGCGTTTAGAAACCGTCGCTTCTGAGACAATTCTTGAAGTGCCGCTTAATACACCAATCCCCCCCGGTGGTTCTTCGACTTTTAATCTTTCCTTTGAAGGGCACGTTCCAGATGTTATTCGGCGAGCAGGAAAAAACTCTTCTGAAGGGGTGGAGTTCTCTATGGCACAATGGTACCCGAAAATGGCTGAATATGATGTAGACGGATGGAACGCCGACCCTTATATTGGTAGAGAATTTCACGGTGTATGGGGAAATTTTGATGTTAAAATTTCTCTCGACAAAAAATATATGGTCGCAGGTAGCGGATACTTAGAAAATGCCTCTGAAATAGGTATGGGGTACCATGAAAGAAAAAAACCCAAAACGAAAAAGGGGAAAATAACATGGCATTTTGTTGCTCCTATGGTGCATGATTTTACATGGGCAGCGGATAAGGATTACATTCATGATACTTACCCTGGTCCTAACGGTGTTACATTACACTTTTTTTATAAAAATGATTCTGATATAATTTCTAATTGGAAAAAATTACAGCCGGATACCGCTAAAATGATGCGGTATTTTAATAAAAATATTGGTCCCTATCCTTATAAACAATATTCTGTTGTACAGGGTGGTGATGGGGGAATGGAATATGCGATGCTTACTTTAATTACTGGGGAAAGGAAATATGGGTCCTTATTTGGAGTAACGGCACATGAGCTAGCGCATTCATGGTTTCAACATGTTCTGGCAACAAATGAAACAAAACATGAATGGATGGATGAAGGTTTCACAACCTTTATCTCCACGCTTGCTACAAACGAAATTCTGGAAGAAAATAAAGAGTTTCCCTTAGAAAACTCTTATTATGGTTACTACCGACTTGCATTGTCTGGTGGAGAAATGCCCCAAAGCACGAATGCAAACCGATATTATCATAATTATGCATATGAAAGTACTGCCTACAGTAAAGGGGCTGTCTTTTTGAGTCAGCTTGGTTACATTATTGGTTTTGACAATTTAATTAAAACTCTCCAAGAATATTACAGGGAATGGAAGTTTAAGCATCCCCAACCGAATGATTTTAGAAGAATCGCTGAACGTGTTTCGGGTATACAACTTCAATGGTATTTGACCGACTGGACTCAAACAACTAATAAAATTGATTATGCCCTTGAGGAGGTGATTGAAAGTGGTGCCTCAACACTTATAAAAATTAAACGCAATGAGTTGATGCCTATGCCTCTTGAAGTGTTGATTATGTCTAAAAACGGTGAAAGCAGACTACATTACATACCCATCTCTTTGATGCGAGGGGAAAAACAAAATCCATATGATATTGACTGGATCGTTCAAAAAGACTGGGCCTGGTCTAGCCTGAATTACAGTTTGAAAATTAACATTCCTAAAGATCAGATAAAGGCAATAATTATAGATCCTAGTAATTTAATGGCTGACATAGATAAGAACAATAATTACTATGGTCCTGCAGAGCAAAAAAATTAAACGGTTAAAAGGGAAGATAAAATTTAGTACTGTTTTTAATGCTTCAACTGTCATTAAAACTGATTTTTTAATTCTTCGGCTTATTAAAAACGACAAAATTGAGCATTTAGAGGTTGCTGTTGCTGTTTCAAAGAAACTCTTCAAACGTGCGGTGGATAGAAACAAAATTAAGAGACTTTTAAGAGAAGCTATCAAAAAGAATGAAAAAAATATCTCTTTCAGCGGACAGTGTCTTTTCTTGTATAAAGGGTTTAAACTTCCAGATCTTTCTTTGCTAATTAAGGAAGTTAATTCACTGATAATTAAGGTCTAGTTTGGCTCTATTCTAATGTGTGTCATTGATATGTGGGGTATTCCGTCTTCCATATAAGTATTACTTGTTCTTTTAAACCCATGGTCTCTGTAAAATTTTTCTAAATGCGCTTGCGCCGATATTTTTATTGTCCTCTTAGGTTTTTCTTCATGTATTTTTTTAAGTATAAAGTCTAGTAGATCGCTCCCTAAAGAATTTCCTCTTTCTCTTTTCGACACAACTATTCTGCCTATTGATATGTTGTTAGGCCCTCTGTCCTCTAAAACACGCGCATATGCAATAATTTTATTGTTTTTTTTTAGTAATGCATGCTCTGCATTTTCATCTCTTCCGTCTATATCTTGATAAACACAGTTTTGCTCTACAACAAAAACCTCTGATCTCAACAAAAAAAGATCGTGTATCTCTTTTCGTGATAAACTATCAAATTTTTTGTAAAAGATTTTATATTTTAAGGACATGGTATTTTATCTACTCTTTTTTTATGCCTTCCCTCTTCGAATTTTGCTTTTATGAATTGATCTACAATTTCCTTTGTCTCTTTGATAGATATAAATCTTGCTGGTAAACTTAAAATATTTGCGTTATTGTGTTGTCTTGCTAACTTTGCTAGTTCTTTATTCCAGCAAAGAGCAGCTCTTATATTTTGGTGTTTGTTTGCTGTCATTGCCGCACCGTTTCCACTTCCACATACAATAATCCCGAGATCCGAATATTTACTAGCAACATCGTTTGCTACTGGATGAATAAAATCTGGATAATCTACACTTTTGGTTGTGTCTGTCCCATGGTTTTGAACATCGTGCCCCCTTAATTTTAAGAAGTCTATGATTTCTTTTTTATATTCTGTTCCTGCGTGATCGTTCCCTATGCTTACTCTCATTTTTATATAATTTCTTTTTTATAAAAATAAAAAATATTGGTGCTCTTACATGATTTTAGGTTTACATCTTTTTTAATTATTTGTTGACAAAATTTATCTTTTCTTTCTGTTTATATATTTTTATATCCTCTTTAAATAAATTTTATTTAACAAAATTTTATTTCCTTTTTTTTTTATAAAAATTGTAACTATAAAACAATTATTATGAACAATTAATAGAATAAGAAATCAGTTTTTTTATAACAATCTTATCTTTTTAACATCTAGTTAGTAAACCTCCAATTAATTATTAACTAATGATTTAGCAGGTTTACAATTGGTTAAAAAATAATAATATTTTAGTCTTTTGCTAATATCAAAAAGCTATGCCTTTTTTATTTCATAATATTAACAACCTATATATATTTTATAAATTATATTAAAAAATACTTATTAGATATTAAATAATGTTAATTATGTTAATATGTTCGAAACGTTGAATATTTTATCTTTGTTTTGAAGTGATCTACATGTCAAAAACGAAGAAAGTAAAGAAAAAAATAAAAAGACAGGTTTTGTCTTTTTTTAAAAAGAATCCAGATAAAATCTTTAACTATAAGCAAATTTCTTCTTCTCTAGGTTTTAAAAGGGAAAAAGAAAAAAATAATATTGTAGAAGCCCTCTTTAGCTTAAACCAAAAAGATATTATATTAGAAAAAGAAAGAGGGAAATACATATACTTAGAAAAAGAAAAACCCACATACACAGGTAAATTATGCATGCTGTCGTCTGGTAAAGGAAAAGTTTATTTGTCTGAAAAAAAAGAAGAGTATTTTATTTCAAACGGCAAACTAAATAGAGCTCTTGACGGTGATTTAATTAATTTCAAAATAATTGAGAGTAATAAAAAAATACGGCATATAAAGGTGCTTGAAAGAAACAAAAAAGAATACGTTGGAGAGCTAGTATTAAAAAATGATTATGGTTTTGTTCTAACAAAACGAGGCATAATGTATACTGATATTTTTATAGAGCCAGAAGAAATTAAAAACCACAAAAATGGACAAAAAGTAGTTGTAATTATTAAGGAGTGGTTTAAAGATAGAGACGCACCTAATGGTAAGATTATAAAAAGTATTGGTCTACCAGGAGAAACAGAGACAGAAATCCATTCAATATTGCATGAGTATGGTCTTCCCTATGTTTTTCCAAAAGAAGTAGAAAAAGAAGCAGAACAATTAATCAATAGGATTGATAAAAAAGAACTTAAAAAAAGAAGAGATTTCAGAAAGGAAACAACACTTACAATTGATCCAGTCAACGCAAAAGATTTTGACGATGCGCTGTCATTAAAAATTATAAATAAAGAACTATTCGAAATAGGAATTCATATAGCAGATGTTAGTCATTACCTTAAAGATAATTGTCTTATGGAAAAAGAGGCTTACGAAAGAGCAACATCTGTTTACCTAGTAGACAGGGTTGTACCAATGCTTCCTGAGAAGTTATCAAATGAGTTATGCTCTTTAAGAGAAAAAGAAGAAAAATATACTTTTTCTGCAGTTTTCCAGATGAATAATAAAAGTGAGGTGTTAAATGAGTGGTACGGCAAAACGGTTATTAAATCAGACAAAAGATTTTCTTATGAGGAGGTAAACCACATATTACAAGAAAAAACAAAAAAAATTAATAAGAATATATCCCTTCAAAAAGAGAGTTACACTATCACTGAAGATCTGTATGATACGCTACAAATTTTAAATAAACTCGCAAAAAAACTGCGTGAAAAAAGAATAAAAAAAGGGGCAATATCTTTTGAACGTACAGAAGTAAACTTCAGACTCAACAGCAAAAAAGAACCTGAGAGTATTTTTTATAAAGAGTATGGAGATGCAAATAAGTTAATAGAGGAGTTTATGCTTCTGGCAAACAAAAAAGTAGCATCTTTTGTAAAAGGGAAAAAAAAGAAACCCTTTGTTTTTAGAGTTCATGATAGCCCTGACGAGGAAAAGTTATATAATTTGCAAAAAACGATATCGTCTTTTGGATATATATTTAATCCTAAAAGTAAAAACATCAATCAAGCATTAAATAAATTATTAGATCAATGTAAAGGAAAAAGGGAACAAAATCTTATAGAGACTTTAGCCCTAAGAAGCATGTCAAAAGCAAAATACACAATAAATAATATTGGACATTATGGTCTTGGATTTGATAATTATACTCACTTTACCTCACCGATCAGAAGATATCCAGATGTTCTTGTACATAGGCTATTAAACTCATATATAGAAGAGAAGCAAACGATAAAGCAAAAGACCTTAGAGGAAGCATGTAAACACTCATCTATTAGAGAACAACTAGCTACAAAAGCCGAAAGAGATTCTATCAAGCACATGCAGATTGTTTTTATGCAAAACAAAATAGGACAAGAATTTGAGGGAGTTATCTCTGGGGTCACGGAAAGAGGGATCTACGTCGAAATAATTAAAAATAAATGTGAAGGAATGATTAGGCTAAAGGATATAAAAGGAGATTTTTATATTTACGATATTCAAAATCATTCAATTTTCGGGAGAAACACAAAACGAAACTATCAGCTTGGAGATATGCTTCGAATAAAAGTTCACAAAGCAAATGTTAAGAAGAGGTACTTAGATTTTTTATTAGTTGAGTGATACAAGAAAATGAAAACAAGACAACTATTATTCTGTCTTTCAGTTATTATTATAAACTCAGGTTTTTGTCAGGACAAAAGCAGGAGAGTTCTAACAACAGGATCCTTTACGGGTATTAAAACATACTCAAACATTGAAGTGAATCTAATTTCATCTGATGTTAATAAAATTATAGCCACTGGGCCAAACTCAGATCTTATTGTTGTTTCAATTAAAGGCGGGAATCTAAAAATTAGAGCATCAAGGGGAGATATTTTTAACCAAGAACCGACTAAAATAGATCTTTATTTTAATAATAATTTAAACAGTATCTCAGCCTATCAAGGGAGCACAATAAAATCTTCTTTAAGATTAAATCAGACTAAACTTATTTTGGTTTCTTTATCAAATTCTAAAATCGACCTAAAAGTACAATTGCAAAGGTTAGACACACAAGTAGGCTTAGGTGGAAAAATATACCTTTCTGGCGAAGTTGTGAACCACGAACTAAACTATCACTCAGGAGGAATTTGTGAGGCAGAAAGCCTTAAAACTGATCAAACCAAAATAAAGGGTATCCTTGGGGGGTATGCATATATTCACGTTAAAAACCTTTTAGACGCAAATATTCTAAGTGGGGTTTTACGAGTTTTTGGGAGACCAAATAAGACAATTATAAATAATAAGCTCGGCGGTAAAATTTATTCTGATTAAAAAAGAGGCATCGAGCGGATTCGAACCGCTGTACAAGCTTTTGCAGAGCTCTGCCTAGCCACTCGGCCACGATGCCGGACATTAAAAATAACACAATATTAATCTAATTTCGTCTTTTCTCTCTTTTTTTCTCGTCTTACCGCAACTTCATCTACTTCTCCATTGATTGGAGGATTAAGTTTTGCAATCTTAACAACAGCCTTTTTGACAGAAGGGAATTGGGTAATTATTTCGTTCACTACTCTGTCCGCAACATTTTCCAAAAGGCTGGCCCTTATTTTCATTTGATTTTTTACAATGTTAAGTAGAGCAACATAGTCAACGGTGTCCATTAATTTGTCAGATTTGCATGACAAGCCCAAGTCTGCGTGTACAATAAGGTTAACCAAATAATCACTACCTATTTTTTTTTCTTCTTCCATGCAACCGTGGTATGCATAAATTTTTATGTTCTTTAAATATATTTTGTCCATAACGCATTGCAAATATAAAGACTGTTTTCTTGTTTTCTTTCAACAAATGCATTCATTATCTTTACAAAAAAATCTATGGCTAGAGCCCTACACTTCATAGAGCATATTATAGAAGATGACCTAAGGTCAGGCTACTCAAAAAATAAACTAAAATTTAGGTTTCCACCAGAACCAAACGGCTTTTTACATATAGGACACGTTAAGGCAATATGTTTAAATTTTAATTTAGGGAAGAAATATGAAGCCCCAATTAATTTAAGGTTTGATGACACGAATCCGGCTAAAGAAGAACAGAAGTATGTAGACGCGATTAAAGAAAATATATTATGGTTGGGGTATAAATGGGACATGGAGTGTTACGCTTCAGATTATTTTGAGCAGCTTTTTATTTGGGCCAACGACCTTATTTCGAAAGGAAAAGCATATGTTGACTCACAGCCTTCAGAAACTATAGCAAAACAAAAAGGAACACCAACACAATCCGGTGTAAACAGTCCTTTCAGAAACAGAACTGTAAAAGAAAATCAAAATTTATTTTCAAAAATGAAAATGGGAGAATTTGAGGAAGGAGAGCATGTATTAAGAGCAAAAATAGACATGACCTCTTCCAATATGCTTATGAGAGACCCAATTATGTACAGGATTCTATTTAAGAAGCACCATAGAACAGGTAAGCAGTGGTGCATTTATCCAATGTATGACTGGACACACGGCCAGTCAGACTACATTGAACAAATTTCACATTCACTATGTTCGTTAGAGTTTAAACCCCATAGAGATCTTTACGATTGGTTTTTAGATGCATTAGGTCAAAAAAAACCATTACGCCCCAAACAAAGAGAGTTTGCCAGGATGAATTTATCTTTCACTGTTACAAGTAAAAGGAAGTTGTTTGAGCTTATAGAGGAAGGACATGTAAAAGGATGGGACGATCCTAGAATGCCTACTATATCTGGATTAAGAAGGAGGGGCTATACGCCAACCTCCTTAAAAAACTTTGTCGAATCAGCTGGAGTTGCAAAACGGGAGAATGTAATCGATTTGTCATTATTAGAGCATTCGATAAGAGAAGATTTAAATGAAACTTCTCCAAGGGTGATGGCAGTTTTAGACCCACTTAAGTTAACTATAGTTAATTATCCGGAAGATGAGATTGAGACATTAGAGGGTGAAATAAATCCCCAGAATCCTAACGAAGGAAAAAGACAGTTCCCGTTTTCAAAATATCTTTACATCGAAAAAGAAGATTTTAAAGAGAATGCAACCAGAAAGTTTTTTCGTCTTTCCTTAGGCAAAGAGGTTCGCCTAAAAAACGCTTATATTATTAAAGCGGAATCTATTATTAAAGATTCAGAAGGAAATGTAGCTGAGGTTCTGTGTACATATGACCCTAAAAGTAAAAGTGGTTCAGGTACAGACGCAAGTAAAAGGAAAGTAAAAGGGACTCTACACTGGGTAACACAGAGGGACTCGATAAATGCAGAGGTAAGAATTTACGACCGTTTATTCAACATATCTGCACCTGATAAAGAGAAGGAAAACTTTAAATCATTTTTAAATGAAAGCTCATTAAAAGTTGTAGATGCAAGGGTAGAGCCTAGTTTAATCTCATCAAAACCAGGAGACAAGTTTCAATTTCAACGTCAAGGATATTTTGTAGTTGATAAAGAAAGCAGTACAAATAATCTTGTTTTTAACAAAACAGTTGGTTTAAGGGACACATGGTCTAAGACTAAATATTAGATTAATCTTTTTCCTCTGATTTTTCAGTATTTAAACCTTGCTTTTTCATAGCCTCGCCTATCTGGTTACTTGCAGTAAAGGAAGCCACCATGTCATTTAACATTTCACTTCCAGCTTGAGGAGAGTTAGGGAGCAGTATCAAATTTGTATTGGTTTCTCCTCCAATAGATTGAAGAGTATCATAATGTTGGGTTACTACAATTAGAGCTGAGGCTTCCTGAGAGTTTATACCTACTTTATTCAGAACGTCAACAGACTCCTCAAGGCCCCGTGCAATTTCCCTCCTTTGATCTGCTATTCCCTGACCTTGTAAACGTTTA
>MDSV01227377.1_pt1 | contig 15866 bp, 16 predicted proteins | sample 810851 | NCBI WGS metagenome assembly MDSV01 (sample SAMN05326640, study PRJNA326480) | marine metagenome | isolation source: seawater | place: Atlantic Ocean: North East | collected 2012
AAATCCTGAAACCATAATTAATTGTTTAAATTGTTGTGGAGCTTGTGGTAATGCATAAAATTTTCCAGGATTTAGTCGGCTGGGCACTAAAAAATCCCTTGCACCTTCAGGACTAGATGAAGTTAAAATTGGAGTTTGAAATTCTAAAAAACCTAATTTTGTCATTTCATTTCGGATGTATGAAATAACTTTTGATCTTAAGATAATATTTTCGTGAATTTTTTTTCTTCTTAAATCTAAAAATCTGTATTTTAATCGAATTTCTTCAGCATATTCTTGATCGCTAAATATTGGCATAGGAAGTTCTTTACAGGTTCCTAGTACCTCATATTTCTCAATAGCAACTTCTATTTCTCCAGTTTCAATTTCATTATTAATTGTTTCTTTAGATCTATTAACAACTTTACCCTCAATCTTAATAACAGTTTCTAATTGGGTTTTTTCCAAATTAATAAAATGTTTATTTTCTTTATCAATTATGCATTGGGTAATTCCATAGTTATCTCTTAAATCTATAAATAAAAGATTACCGTGATCACGTTTTTTATTTATCCATCCAGATAAAAAAACATTATTTCCAACATTTTTCTTTCTCAATTCGTTACAATTATGACTTCTATACTTGTTCAATTAATCCCCCAAAACATCTTTGATAATTTTAAAATCAATAGATTTTTTCTTTTTTAAACTCATTTCATCAATCTTATATATAAAATCAAATATTTTACTATATGATCTATCAATTCTTTTAATTATATAATTAATCAACTTTTTATCTAAAGAAATTTGACGATCTGATAAATTTTTAAGGATTAAGGCGTACATTAAATCATCATCTGGATTTTCAATGCTTTGTAGTAAAAAGATTTTAGTTCTTGACTTTAAATCTTTCAATTTAAAATCAATATTCACAATTGGTTTTTTGGATGTTACTATTAAATATTTATTGTCCTGTTCTATTATATTAAACAATGTAAAAATTAATTTCTCGTCTATGTTTTCATCTAGATCTTCTAAAATTATATTTTGATAAATTTTGATTTCATTTAAATTGTCATTCTTAATTAATGAGGCCTTAAATTTAATTCCTTTAAATTTATTTAAAAAAATATTGATTAAGTGAGTTTTACCAGAAAACATATCTCCATTGATATTAAGAAAATTTTTTTCCCATTTGGGCCACTTATTAAATAAATCATAAATATGCTTATTACTTTTTGAAATAAAAAAATCTTCTTCTTTAAAATTTTTAATATGATCAAATTTTATCAATTGTTGATTTTGATCACTCATTCTAAAATCCATATTTTGTTTTGTGTATTTAATTTAAAATTATTTTCAATCATTAATTCAATAAAGTTGTTTGGTGTACCATTATAAATAATCCTATAATAAGTAAAATTTTTATCAAATTTTGAAATAAAAAAATTATAAATTAAATCTGTTTCACTTAAATTTTTTTCAAAACGTGAAATTTTAAAACTTTCAGAACTATCAACCTTAATATTTAAAGATAATTTTATTGATGTATTAATTTGATTATAACTCTTCCAATAATCTTCATAGAGAATTTTCAGCTTATCAATTAAGTCAGTAATTTTTTTGTTGTCTTTAATGTCAATATCTTGAAATGATTGGTTCTTGAGAATTACGTTATCTGAAATAGTAATTCTTGATAAAACTCTCATTACTTTTTCATTTTTGAAAAATAATACGACAATCGAATCCTTTAAATTATATTTATTAATTATTTCTCTAAAATCATATTCTTCTATAAAGTCATATTTATTCTTAATGATATTAATATCCTCAAGATCTTCTGTTGGTAAGATATATTCAATCAAATGAAAACTTTTTTTTGTATTATTCCATTCATTAAAGATTTTATTTTTTGAAAATATAAATAAATCTTTTTTATTTTCATCAATAATTATTGGAACAAATAAAAATTTTTTTTTATTAGGTATAGATGGAAATATATTTTTTTCTTCTAAATATCTAAAAACTTTTTTTTTATTAAATGACACACCCAAATTTACATAGTAAATTTCATCGATAAACTTTTCTTCTTTGATAGAAAAAGTTTCGACCATCCCCTTAATTTCATTTAATTTTACTTGATTGATTTTTTTTTGGTCCGTAGAATTTACAATTAATGAAATTAACTCCAAAAAGGCCTTATTGAAACCTTCATCAATAACCTTATTTTTATTAAAATTTATCTCGAATGGCATCGTTACTTCAATATTATTGATAGCAAAAGATTTTGCTTCGACTTTAGTTGTGGAAAAAAAAAATAAAGTTAGAGATAGAGATAGAAAAAAAATATATAAGAATTTTAAATGAACAATTTTATATTTAGTTAACATACTTTATCTTAATGAATAAAAACTTATTTACCTATAAAAAAAGCGGTGTTAATATCGATGCTGCAGATAGATTTATTAATTTCATTTCTAAATTTTCAACAAAAAAAAGAGGCCAAAAAAAGTTTAACAATATTGGTGGTTTTGGATCAGTGTCAAATATTCCAAAAAATTTCAAAAATCCTAAGATTGTAGCATGTACTGATGGTGTTGGTACTAAAATTGAAATTGCAAATATGATAAATAAACATGACACGATTGGAATTGATTTAGTGGCAATGAGTGTTAATGATTTAATTGTTCAGGGTGCCAAACCTCTTTTGTTTTTAGATTATATTTCAATTAATAAAATTAATTTAAAAAAATTAAGATCAATTATTAAAGGTATAATTAAAGGATGTAAAATTTCTGATTGTGAGCTAGTTGGTGGTGAAACAGCGGAGATGCCAGGTACTTATGCAAAAGGTAAATTTGATATTGCTGGTTTCGCAGTTGGAATTGTAGATCAAAAGAAAATTTTGAATAAAAAAAAAATAAAAAAGGATGATATAATTTTAGCAATACCCTCAAGTGGTTTACACTCTAATGGTTATTCTTTAGTTAGACATTTATTAAAAAAGAAAAAAATTGATATTAATAAAAATTCTTTTTTGAAAAATGAATTGATTAAACCAACCAAAATTTATGTAAACGAAATTCTTAAATTAGTAGATAAAAATTTGATAAATGGTTGTGCAAATATAACTGGTGGTGGTTTAGCTGATAATATCAAAAGAGTTATTCCAAGTAATCTTTGTGCAGAAATTGATTTAAGTAATATCAAAACATTAGAAATATTTCGATGGTTAAAAAAAAATGATATTAAAGATAATGAAATGTTAAAAACATTCAACTGTGGTGTTGGTTTTTGCTTGATAATAAATCCAAAGAATTTTAAAAAAGTTATTAAATATTTTTCAAAAGATTTTAAACCCTACAAAATTGGAAAAATTACCAATAAAAAAAATAAAGTCCAATTAAATGAAAAGATTTCTTGGCTCTAATAGATTAAGGACTGCTATTTTTATTTCTGGCTCAGGAAGTAATCTTAAGAATCTTGTAAAATTTTCTCTTTCAAAAAATGCTCCAATTAAAATCAATCTTGTAATATCAAATAATTCAAAAGCTAAGGGTCTAGTTTTTGCTAAGCAAAAAAAAATTAAAAACAAAATTTATAAATTTAATAATGTTGATAAAGATGAAAAAAAAATTATTAATATTTTGAAAAAAAATAATATAGAATTAATTTGTTTAGCAGGCTTTATGAAAATTCTATCTAAAGATTTTATTAAGAAATTTAAAGGAAAAATCTTAAATGTTCATCCTTCTCTATTACCTAAATACAAAGGTTTAAATACGCACAAAAGAGCACTTTCTAATAATGACAAATTTTCAGGCTGTACAATACATTTTGTAAATTCTAAATTAGACTCTGGTGAAATTATTTTGCAAAAAAAAGTAAAGATAAAGAAAAATGATACTCCTAAAACTTTATCAAAACGAATACTAAAACAAGAACATATCTTGTATCCGAAAGCTATAAAAAAAATATTAGTTAATCTTTAAAGAAAAAATCAATTTCGATTTTTGCATTATCATTACTATCAGAGCCATGAACTGAATTTTTATCAATTGAAATCCCATATTTTTTTCTAATAGTACCGTCTGTTGCTTCTTTCGGATTTGTTGCGCCCATTAGCTCTCTATTGTCTAGAATTGCATTTTCCTTTTCTAAAACCATAACTACTATTGGTCCTGATGATAAGTATGAGCATAAATCGTTATAAAACGGTTTTGTTTCATGAACTTTATAAAAAGTTTCAGCTTCAGCTTTTTCTATTTGAATTTTTTTTTCTTTAACAATTTTAAAACCTTTGCTTTTAAACATTTCTTTAATTTCATTATCTAGGTTTCTTTCAACTGCATCTGGTTTAATAATTGATAATGTTTGTTCTATACTACTCATAATGATCCTCTATCAGTTTGTTTAATAATCTTACCCCAAATCCAGTTGCTCCACCTGAGTTTAGAGCTCCCCCATATTTTGAAAAAGCCATACCAGCAATATCTAAATGAGCCCAAGGTGTTTTGTTTAAAACAAATCTTTGCAAAAATTGTGCGGCTGTTGTTGATCCTGCTCCACCAACATAATTGATATTTTGCATATCAGCATTTTTTGAGTCTATTAATTTATCATAGTTTTTATGTAGCGGCATTCTCCATACCTTCTCTTCAACTTTTTCACCTGCACTTAATATTTGTTTTGATAACTTTTCATCATTTGAAAACAAACCAGCAAATTCGGAGCCCAACGAAACTATAATTGCACCAGTTAAAGTTGCTAAGTCAATCATAAATTTTGGTTTAAATTTTTTTTCAGTAAACGTTAAAGCGTCAGCTAAAACCAGTCTTCCTTCAGCATCGGTATTTAATATTTCTATAGTTTTTCCGCTATAAGATTTTACTATATCACCTGGTCTTTGTGCGTTACCTCCAGGCATATTTTCTACAAGCCCCACTACACCAACCGCATTAACTTTTGCTTTTCTCAAAGCAAGATTTTTCATAAGACCTACTACTACCGCAGAACCAGCCATATCGTATGTCATGTCTTCCATAAATTTTGCTGGCTTTAGGGAGATACCACCAGTATCAAAACAAACTCCTTTTCCAACAAAAGAAATTGGTTTTGAATTATTTTTTAGTCCATTCCACTCCATTGTCACAAGGTATGATCCTCTGATACTTCCCTGTCCAACACCAAGCAAAGCATTCATACCTAGTTTTTTTAATTCTTTTTCATTATAAATTTTAACTTTTAAACCGATATTTTTTAAAGAATTTATTCTTTTTGCATATTCATCAGGATGTAAAATATTTCCAGGTTCAGAAACTAAATCTCTTGCATAAAAAGTGCCTTCCTCTAAAGCTTTAAATTTTTGTTGATTTTGAATAGATAGTTTATTTTTGTTTCCAATTACATTTATAGAAATCACTCTTGTTTGTTTTTTTGTTTTATATTTATTAAATTCATATGATTTTAATTTAACACCATGAAGAAAATGACCAATAAAACTTTCATATTTACCTGTTATACTATCGGTATTAATTAAATATTCATTATTCTTTCCAAAATTTATACGACTATAAAATTCGGCTCCTAAATTTTCAATATCAAAAGTTTTAAAGTATTTTTTAATGGAAATTAAAATTATCTTTTTTTTTGAGCTTAACTCAAAGATTAATAAATTTTTATTCAAGTCGTTTGATTTAAGTAAATCTGAAATATAAGAAAACTCGGAATTAATAATATATTTTTTTAATGGGTTTAAAGTAAACTTTTCATCAGTAAATAAGACCTGATTAATTGAATTTTTTTTTGAATTACTATTTTTAAAGTTTATATTTACAGACATAAATTTTTAATTACAAAGAGTTATAAATGAATGCTATATATTTGGAAATTTATTATTTTCAATGAAAAAATTAATATTCAGAAAATTTGCCTTCGATACAATCGTTTTTTTCCTAATAATGAGTTTTTCTATAGGATTAATTGTATGGACAATGCAGGCTGTAAATTATTTTGATTTTGTCACACAAGATGGTCATGGTCTAAAAACTTATTTTTCTTTTATTATGTTCAATTTTCCGAAAATTATTCATCGGATAATACCATTTATTTTTTTTATTTCTCTTTTTTATATTCTTATTAATTATGAAGTAAGAAATGAACTCTCAATCTTTTGGATGCATGGTATCACGAAAATAAATTTTGCTAACAAAGTGATATTTTTATCAGTAATACTAATGTTGATTCAAATCTGGTTAGGTAGCGTTGTATCTCCTTTTACTCAATTTAAGGCAAGAGAATTTTTAAAAAATTCTAATGTAGACTTTTTTTCTTCTCTTATTAAAGAAGGTAAATTTATAAATGTAGTAAAAGATTTAACTATTTTCATAGATTCAAAAAACAAGGATGGATCATTTAATAATATATTCTTAGATGACTCCTCAAAAGTAAATTCCAAAATGATCTATGCAAAAAAAGGTCTTATTATTACTAGTAATGATAAAAAAAAAATTTTTAAGCTTTTTGATGGAAAAGTTATAAATAAAGAAGATACTAAAATTAATGTATTTAAATTTGATCAAATAGATTTTAATCTTGCTGATTTTTCATCTAATACAATTGTAGAACCGAAAATCCAAGAAAGAAGTTCAGCTACTTTAATTAAATGTTCTTTTAAAAAATTAGGAAGTAATTTGTTTGATGAGAACAAAAGATTTTTGTGTGAAGAAAGATTGTTTGATGATGTTAATCAAGAATTATTAAAAAGATTTTATAAACCACTTTACATACCTGTCATAGCTCTTTTATGTTGTTTTTTAATTGTTTTACCTAAGAGTAATATCTCATATGAAAAGTATAAAAAATATATTTTTATAATTACTTTTTTAATATTAATTTTATCTGAGGCATCATTAAGATATTCTACAATTTCAAAATTAATATCAATGATTTATTTATTAATTCCATGGATAAGCTTTATTTTAATTTATTTAATTTTATATAGAAGAATAAGAAATGTTTAAAATTTATGAAAAATATATTATAAAAAATTTTTTATATAAATTCTTTTATATAAGTTTAGTATTTTTTAGTTTGATAATAATACTAAGTATTTTGGAAGAAATTTCTTTTTTTAAACGCTCAGATGTTAATTTTTTATTTCCATATTTCCTAACTTTTTTAAGCGCACCAATTACATTATTTGAAATATTTCCATTTATTTTTTTAATCTCTACTCAATTTTTATTTTTTGATTTATTTAAAAAAGATGAATTAAACCATATGAAAAATAATGGATTAAGTAATATAAAAATTATAAAAATTTTATTTATCTCATCTGTTTCAATAGGTATTTTAACAGTTTTAATATTTTACAATTTAGCTTCATCATTAAAATTTATTTACACAGATATGAAAAACAATTTTTCAAATGATAATAAATATCTAGCTGTAGTTAATGATAGTGGTTTGTGGCTTAAAGATGAAATAAAAAATTCTATAATAATTGTTAAAGCAAAAACTATTAAAGATGATGATTTGGGTGATGTAATAATTAATGAATTTACAAAAAATTTTGATTTAGTTAAAACTGTTCAATCAACTAATGTTAATATTAAAGAAAAAAAATGGATTATTAAAAACCCAATAATTACTATGGACAATATTTCTACTAACAAAGAAATTGATATTGAATATAAAACAAATTTTGATAAAAAAAAAATTGGAAGCTTGTTCTCAAACATTTCAACATTAAATATCATTGAACTTTTTGACCTAAAGAATGATTTTGAAAAATTAGGTTATTCATCTGATGAAATAGTAATTCATCTATTAAAACTAAGCTCAACACCTTTGCTCTATGGAGTTTTAACAATCTTATCATCAATAATTATGTTCAATTTTAAAAGAGATAAGTCTCTTTTTTTCCATGTTATTCTGGGAATATTGATGTCTGTAATCATTTATTATATAAATTTTATGTTCAGTTCGTTAGGAAATAATGGAAAAATACCAGTTTTAGCATCAATTTTTATGCCAATTTTATTTATTTCCATATTTTCAATCATAGGTTTAATAAGGGTTAATGAAAAATAAGTTAAAATTAATTCTTTTGCTCTTTTCTATATTTTCAAATGTCTCCTTAGCAAACGATTTTAATTTTGAAACATCAAAAATAGAAATCTTAAATGACGGAAATTTAGTATCTGCGACTGATGGAAGAGCTTTATCCATAGATGGACAATTAGAAATTCAAGCTATGAGTTTTGAATATATAAAAAACTTAAACTTATTAAAAGCATCTCAGGGTATAGTATTTATTAAAACTGATGATATTCAGATTGAGTTTAATGAACTTGAGGTAGATCAACAAGACTCGACTTTAAAAGCTTCAAAAAAAGTAAAAATAACTGATATAAAGAAAAATTTAATAATTGATTCTGAAACAATTTTTTTTGACAGAAAAATTAATGTAATCAATTCCAAAACAGATACAACTTTGCTAGATAATCATCAAAACATTCTTAAAGCTAGTTATTTTAATTATAATCTTGACGAAAATATAATTAAATTAAAAGATGTTAACTTAAAAGATCCAGAAAATAATAATATCAAAGTTGAAATAGCTTTTTTAAATACTATCTCAAATAAATTATTTGGAAAAGATGTAGTTGTAAATATGAATAATAAATCTTTTAATCAAGGAAATGAGCCTAGATTAAAAGGAAATAGTATAAATTACGATAATGAAAATACGGAAATAACAAAAGGAATTTTTACCACTTGTAAAAAAAGAAATGGGAAATGTCCTCCATGGCAATTATCAGCAAAAAAAATACAACATAATAAAAAAGATCAAGTTATAAATTATAAAAATGCTTGGCTTAAAGTGTACGATGTACCTGTCGTCTATTTTCCCAAATTTTTTCATCCTGATCCGACAGTTGATAGAAAATCAGGTTTTTTAATTCCAACAATTAAGAATTCACCAAACGCAAACAATTATTTTAGTTTACCATATTTTAAAGTTTTAAGTGAAAATAAAGATCTTACATTTACTCCTCGATTTTATAATGATGATCAGGTATTGTTACAAACTGAATACAGACAAGTAAATGCTAAAAGTGCTCATATGAGCGATTTTAGTATTTTTCAAAAAAAAACAGAGCAATCTAAAAGTCATTTCTTTTATAATTATTTTAAAAATTTTGAATTTAATTATTTTGAAGATAGTGATATGAATTTAAATATAGAAAAAACATCGAACGATACTTATCTACAAGCAAATAAAATTAAATCTCCACTAATATCCGACTATGATGTGCTTGAAAATTCTTTTGATTTAAGTTTATATTCTGATGATTTGTCTATTGATACAAGTTTAGTTGCTTATGAAAATTTATCAAAAGGAAAGAGTAGCGATAAATACGAATATATATTACCTAAAATAAATTTAATCAAAAAAATTGATAACAAAACTAATTTAGATGGAAATTTTTCACTGAAATCTGAGAGTATAATTAGAAACTATCAAACAAATATATTTGAAAAAATAAATGTTAATGATTTTGTATTTAATTCAAATCCTAAGATTAGTAAATTGGGTTTTTACAATAATTTTGACTTTATTTTAAAAAATGTAAATTCAGACTCTCAAAATTCTGAAAATTATCAGGATGAAACAGATCATTATTTATCAGGTATATTTCAATTCAACTCATCATTACCAATGATAAAAGAAAATGATAATTTGCGAAAAATTTTAAAACCTAAGCTTTCTTTTAAAATGAGCCCAAATAATACAAAAGATATAAGCAAAGAAGAATTAAGAATTGATACAAATAACTTATTTAACTTAAATAGGATTTCAACAAACGATACGGTTGAAGGTGGTTTTTCAATGTCTTATGGAAATGATTTTTCTATTTTTCATAAACAAAAATCTAGAGAAATCTTTAATTTTAAATTAGCAAATAACATTAGATTAAAAGAAAATGCAGATTTACCTAAAACAAATCAAATTGGAGCAAAAACATCAAATATTTTCAGTGAAATTACAATTAATCCCAATAAATATTTTACAACAACTTACAATACCTCCTTGGGAAATAATCTTAAAGATATAACCTATGAGAATCTAGAGACTAAATTGAGCGTTAATAATTTTGTGACAACTTTTGATTATATAAATGAAAATAATACAAAAGAAAAAATTTCATATCTAAATAATACAACTCAATATAATTTTGATGACTCAAATAGTTTATTGTTTGCGACTAGAAGAAACAAAAAAACAGATCTAACAGAATATTATAATTTTATGTATCAATATAAAAATGACTGTTTAGCAGCGTCTATAGAGTATAATAAAGATTATTATACTGACCGTGATATTAAACCAGAGGAAAGTATTTTTTTCAAATTAACAATCATTCCATTTGGTGAAACAAGTTCTCCTAATTTGAGAAATTAATGTTTAAAAAAATTTTATATTTCATTTTAATATCGTTAAATTGTACAGGCCCATTATTATCTGCAACAAATGTTTTTATATACGCTACAGTCGATGATTATATAATCACTAATTTAGACATTTTTAAAGAAAGTGAATATCTTAAAATTTTAAATCCAAATTTATCTGAATTGAATGATAAAAAAGTTTTTAACTTAGCAAAAGAATCTTTGATTAATGAAATTGTTAAAAAAAAAGAAATTGAAAAATTTGTAGATTTATCAAATGATCATAAATTAGTAAAAGAATATTTAAAAAATCTTTATTCAAAACTTAATTTTCAAAGCGAAATAGAATTTAAAAATTATCTTATAAATAAAAAGTATTATTCTATTGATGAAATAAAACAAAAACTTAAAATTGAAATTTATTGGAATGAACTTATTTTTTCAAGATTTAATAACCAAGTAAAAATTGACGAAGTTTTTTTGATTGAAAAAATCAAAAAACAAAAAAAAAATACTAGAAAAGAATATCTTTTATCTGAAATTGTTTTTGAAAAGGTTAAGGATGAAAAACTTAATGAATTAATAAAAAAAATAAAATTAAGTATTGATGAAATTGGATTTAATAATACTGCAAACATATATAGTATCTCTGAAAGTTCAAAATTAGGAGGAAAAATCGGATGGGTAGATGAAAAAAACTTATCCGAAAAAATAGTAAATGAAATTAACATTATGGATGAAAATCAATACTCAAATATAATTAATATTGGAAATAATTATTTAATTCTAAAAGTTGAAAAAATAAAATTAAATACAATTGAAATTGATGAAAAAGAAGAATTAAATAAAATGATTGTTTTTGAAACAAATAAACAATTAAATCAATATTCAAGAATTTTTTTTAATAAATCAAAATTAAACTATTCTATAAATGAAAAATAAACCAATATTGATAATTGCTGGTCAACCAAAAAGTATTTTTTTTGAAATTTTTTTTAAATCTTTGAAATTAAAAAAATATAAATGTCCTTTGATTTTAATAGCATCATTAAAAATTTTAAAATTTAAGATGAAGAAATTTAATTTTAAAAAAAAGATAAGACTGGTGGAGTTTGATACTTTAAGAAAATATAAATTTGATAATAATAAAATCAACTTAATAAATATAGATGACTTTAAAAATTCGAATAGTTATATTAAAAATTGTTTTGATATAAGTTTTAAAATTTTAAAATCTGGATATACAAACAAATTAATCAACGGCCCTATTGATAAATCTAAATTTCTGAACAAACAATATCTAGGTATTACGGAATATATTTCTAAAAAAACTAAATCTAATAATACAGCAATGTTAATTTATAATAATGAATTATCAGTATGTCCCTTGACAACTCACTTGCCAATAAAACTGGTCTCCAAAAATATTAGTCAGAAGTTAATTTTTGAAAAAACTTCACTAATTAATAAGTTTTTTGTTGATAATATTGGTTTTAAACCGAAAATAGCTGTAACTGGATTGAATCCTCATTGTGAAAGTATTCTTAAATTTAATGAAGACAAAAAAATTATATATCCTGCTATTAGAAAACTGAAAAAAAAAGGTTTTAAAATTTTTGGACCTTTCTCAGGTGATACAATTTTTTTAAAACAAAATAGAATTAAATATGATGTAATCTTAGGTATGTATCATGATCAGGTTCTTGGTCCTTTAAAGGCTCTAAAAGAATACAGTGCCATTAACATAACGTTGGGATTACCTTTTTTAAGAATATCTCCAGATCATGGTCCAAATGAAAAAATGATTAATCAAAATTCATCAACTCCACTAAGTCTAATAAAAGCAATTAAATTTTTAGATATAAGGTGATTAAACCAAAAAAAAGTTTAGGTCAAAATTTTTTAGTTGATAAAAATATAATCAATTTAATAACAAATGTTTTAAAAATTGAAAATAAAGACATTCTTGAAATTGGACCAGGTACTGGAAATTTAACAAAAGCTTTGTTAAATAAAAATCCAAAAAAGATTTACGTTGTTGAAAAAGACAATAATCTTGTTTCCTTATTAAAAGATGATTTAAAAGATCGTATAACTATTATTCATGACGATATATTAAATATAAACGAAAATAGTCTTAACAAAGAACAGTTAATAGTTTTTGGCAATCTTCCTTATAATATTTCAACCGAAATTTTATGTAGATGGATTCTGAATTTAAATGATGAAAAAATATGGTTCACCAATTTAGTCCTTATGTTTCAAAAAGAAGTCGCTGACAGAATTATTTCAAATTATAATACTTCAAAATATGGAAGACTAACAATTTTAGCTAATTGGAAATTAGAAATAGAAAAGATCATAGATATTGGGCCTAATTGTTTTTCTCCAAAACCTAAAGTTGAGAGTTCTTTATTACTTTTTTCTCTTAAAAAAAAATTTATAAAACTTAAAAATCCATATAATTTAGAAAAAATAACAAGAGTATTTTTTAATCATAGAAGAAAAATGATAAAAAAACCTTATAAAATGATATTTTCAAATAACACAGATATTTTAGAAAAATTAAATATTAATTTAAATTTAAGGCCACAGAACCTAGATTTTGAAATATATTATAATTTAGCGAAAGAATATGAGAATTTAAGAGGTTAATTTTTCTATATGACTTCTAATATACTCTGGATCATAATCTTTAGAGCCATCATTTATTTCAGCTTTAATCAAATTATAAATCTTTGAATAACAATTATCTAAGTCTTTATTTATCACAACATAATCATAATTAATCCAGTGTAATACATCTCTATCAAACTGTTTCATTCTTTCTTCTGCAATTAATTTATCTTTCATATCTCTATTAGATAATCTTTCAAAAAGAACATCTTTACTAGGAGGTAGTATAAAGAACGTAATTAATTTGTAGTTTAATTTTTTATTCTTTATTTGATCTGCACCCTGCCAATCAATGTCAAATAGAACGTTTTTACCTTTATTGAGTTTGTCAATAACAGGCGTCCTAGTCGTCCCATAAAAATTATTGAATACTTTAGCATACTCTAAAAACTCCTCATCTTTAATTAATCTTTTAAATTTTTCTTCACTAACAAAAAAATAATCTTTATCTGGTTTTTCGTTATGTCTAGGTTTTCGTGTTGTGTGAGAAATTGAGATTTCGAAATTATCTAATTTTGAAAGAAGACTAACTAAAGTCGTCTTACCTGCTCCTGACGGAGAGGATAAAATAATCATTACCCCATCATTTTCAGTGGGCATCAAAATAAATTAATTAGCTTTTCCTTCAATAAATTTTACAGCATCTCCAACAGTTAAAATTTTCTCAGCCTCGCTGTCAGATATTTCTGATCCAAACTCTTCTTCAAAAGCCATTACTAATTCAACTGTGTCTAAGCTGTCTGCTCCCAAGTCATCGATAAAACTTGATTCCTCTGTTACTTTAGCTTCATCTATACCAAGGTGATCTGCTACTATTTTCTTTACTTTACTTGAAACATCTTCTGACATATTGATCCTTTGTTGTTTTAAATTCTTCTTAGTTTAAAAACCTATTTTGTCAAGCCATATACATACCACCATTAACGTGAAGTGTTTCGCCATTGATATAGTTTGATTGATTTGAGGCCAAAAAAAGAACTGCATTTGCAATATCTCCGGGTTCTCCTAACCTTCCAGAGGGAATTTTTGATATTATAATTTCTTTAAACTTGTCATCTATTTTATCAGTCATAGCTGTTTTTATAAAACCAGGTGAAATACAATTAATATTAATATTCTTCTTAGCATACTCAATAGCGAGACTTTTTGACATTGCTACTATTCCTGCTTTGGATGCAGTATAATTAGCTTGACCCAGATTACCAGTATGTCCAACAACAGATGTGATATTAATAATCTTTCCCGACTTATTTTTAAGCATTTTTTTTATAGCAAATTTACTTAACAAAAATGTTGAGGTTAAATTAATATCAATAACTTTTTTCCATTCATCTATACTCATTCTGATAGCTAAATTATCTTGAGTTATTCCAGCATTATTAACAATGCAATCTAAACCTCCATTAAGTTCAGTTGAGGCATTTTCAATAAACTCTTCAATTTTGTTACTTTGTGAAATATCAAATTTTAAAATCTTTATATCTTTAAATTTTGATTTTAATTCATCAAGTTTTTCTATTCTTGTTCCAGATGCTAATATATTAGCTCCACAATTATAAAGTTTTTCAATAATTGAATTTCCTATACCGCCTGAAGCTCCAGTTACAATTATATTTTTTTTGTTTAAATCTTTCATAACTTTAGATTCATTATATCACTCTCTGTATTAATTGTACTTATTTTTACATCTCTATTTATTCTTTTGACTAAACCCGATAACACTTTTCCTGGACCAATTTCAATAAAATGATCAACTTTTTGATTTATCATGTTTATAATACTTTCTCGCCATTTTACTCTATTTTCAATTTGATCTACTAATAATTTTTTTAACTCTTCTGTATTTGAAATTTCATTAGCGGTAACATTTGATATTAAAGTATTTTTTCCTTTATTAAATTTTACATTTTCAATTTCTTTTTTCATAATTTCTGTTGCATTACCCATAAGGTTGCAATGAAAAGGCGCACTTACAGGCAATTTAATATTTTTAATACTATTAGATTTTAAAATTAAAATTAATTTTTCTAAATCTTTATTTTTACCACTTAAAACAATTTGCCCTTCTGAATTATCGTTTGCTATTTGAACAATAAATTCTTCTTTATTATCTTGTAAAATTTTTTCTATTACTTCAACAGTTGAGCCTAATACAGCCACCATTCCACCTTCTCCTTTTGGAACTGCATTTTGCATTGCTTCACCTCTAATTTTCAAAAGCTTAATAGTAGTTGAAAAATCTAAATATTCAGCGCATGCTAGAGCAGAATATTCACCAAGGGAGTGGCCTGCAAAATATTTTGCTTGTGTTAAGTTAATATTAAATTCTTTTTTTACTAAATTATAAATTGAGTAACTAATAAGAAATATTGCTGGCTGAGTATTTGTTGTAAGGTCTAATTCAGTTTTAGGTCCCTCCAAAATAATTTTTGACAAAGAAAACCCTAAAGCATCATCTGCTTCCTTAAAAAAATTTCTCACTAAATCATATTTATCAAAAAATTCTTTTCCCATACCTACGAGTTGAGAACCTTGTCCTGGAAAAATTACTGAAAACATCTAAAAAAACCTATTTTTTTTGCCCTTTTTGCTATTGTAATTGAAGATTTATAATAGTATATCCTCAGTTTTTATTAAAGAACATTAATGAATTTATACGAACACACAATTATAGCCCGACAAGACACTTCTCCAAGTGAAATTAAGCAATTAACAGAAAAATATTCTAAAATTGTAGAAAAAAACGATGGTGA
>MDSV01060551.1_pt1 | contig 15863 bp, 22 predicted proteins | sample 810851 | NCBI WGS metagenome assembly MDSV01 (sample SAMN05326640, study PRJNA326480) | marine metagenome | isolation source: seawater | place: Atlantic Ocean: North East | collected 2012
GGTCCACAAATGATGATGGTTGGTGAAGGATCAGGACCAGAACGTGTACAAGTTACACCACTACAAGACCCTAATATTGATGGGCCACAAGGACAAGGAATGACAATCAATATACAAGGTTCAGTAATAGGTACAGAAGAATTTACTGAAAATACATTATTACCTCAAATCCGTGAAGGTATTAGATTAGGTGAGCAAATCTAAATGTTAAATGTATCAAGAAATTTTAAAAATGATATTGTATCTACTAATCAAACTTTAAAACCAGTATTAGTAATAACAAATTCTATTGATCAGGTTTTATTTACACTTACACAAGACAAAGATGAATTGTTTGATATAGATGGCAATTTAATTAGAACTATCAATGCTATTAGTAAGGTATCAAATGTTAAAACATCTACTGATTATGATAGCAAAACACTCAAAATAAATAGATTACGTTGCACATTATATAATTATTATGATGTCAATACTAAATTATCAGAATATATAAACACAAATGTAGTTGGAAAAAATTTATATTTATTTTACAAATCACCATCTACTGATGTTATAGACATTCAAAATACAAACAATAATCCTGATCTTGCATTAATTTATAATGGTGAAATAAATAGAGTGAATTTCAATGATACTTCTATTGATTTTAGTGCTGAGGATAAAACACAAATTAAAATTGCAGATAAAAATGTTCCATATATGAGTATTGATAAACTACCTCTATTAGAAAGAGAAAAGCTAATTGATAAATATAAAGATGCAGAAGCTGTACCAATGACATTTGGTAAAGTAGATAAAGCACCAGTATTACCATATTTAGAAAATAATAATGAAAGAATTTTAAATATTTTATTTGATACACAGCCTACTGGAGGTACATATAAAACTGCAAAAATACCAAAAATACTTGATTCATTGCCTAGTCAAACAAACAATTATTATTTATATATAAAACAGAATGAAGATTATATAATATTTGACCATATAACACAAACAAGCAATTTGCAATATCAATTAAAATCAAAAGTTAAAATTAATAGTATTACTGGATTTACAAACAACTATTTAATACCTGAACTACAATCACAAAATACTGATGATATGTTTAGATTATGGGATGCTAAAGGCTTTGTGCAAAGAAAAGTAGAATCAGTATATGCATCAGATGGTTCAATATTAGATATAGAAGAATTAGAAGTAGAAGATTTAACAGATGTTGGATTTGAAAATATAGAATCAATTAATGATAATGGTGGCTATGCAACTAATTGGTACAGACACGGAGATAATATACAAAGTAATGAAAGCAATTTTGATACTGGTTTAAAAAACTATCCTGATACAACAGAATCAGGCAAAGGTAGATGGATTTTATTGAAATTAGATAGAGGTGTAAACAATCAGTTAGTATCTGTTTATAATGAATTTTTTTTAGGTAATACATTTTTTTGTTGTGATTGGGAAATGTATCAATCATTAGAAAATGAAACACCAAACAGCACAAGTTTAACACAGCCACAAATAGAAAGAACTGGTTTTTTTATAGCACCAATATCAACAGAAGTAATTAGAAATTTTATTAGTCAAGTAGTTGTTGGGCCTAGTCAAGATAAAATGCAAAAGAAATTAAATTTATTATTAGCAGAATCTGATGAAGATTTAAACAATTTTGAAGAAGATCAGGATTTTGCACTAGATGCATTTGCACCAACTGACAATACATATAAAGATGCACCAATACATTTAAACAAAGATAATTCAGTAGATGGTGGTACAAATTATTGGGGAAATTTTGGTGGTGCTAACAGCTTAAATGGATTTCATCCATTCAGAAAAATACAAGGTTTATATTTTGGTGAAACTGGTTCATTTAATAATATGTTTACTAATGAAGCTAATGCACACGACTATATAGCTGTTTTTGAGTATTTTCCACCATATTGGAGAGGTGTTAATTCATACCAGCAAGGTTTAAAAATGGATAACATAGGATTTTTGCAATCAGTAAAAATAGAAAATATTTTAGAAAATGAATTTTATGCATCTATAATAGGAAGAAAAAATCATTTATTTACTGAGGAATTAGATCAGGAAACCTATGATATAGGTGAAATACCACAATTTCCTTTAGATTTATATATAAATGGCCCAAATGGTACATTGCCTAATTTTAATATTATGTTAGACAATTATTACAATGTTTTAAATCTAGTGTGGACAAATGTTAAAGAAGCATCAGATATAGATGAAAATAATCCTAATCAATCAGTTGAAATAAATAATGTTATTAATGATTATTTGTTTAATGAATCATATGATGCAATTTTACAAACAATATGGACTGGTGTTTTTGGAGATATGCAAGATGATGATTCACCATTTACAGCATCATTTTCATTTTATAAAATGTTTATATACAAAGCACATAATTTAGCAGTTAGATTATATCAAGTTTGGAGTGCAGCATCTGATTCTAGGTCATTTTATAATCACGATGAATTATTTGGAGAATCTTATGTTAAATCATTTGGAAAAGCAGTTTTAGAATATATGTATCAAACAAATATAGATTATGAAGAAAATTGGAATATTGATTATAGATACAGATATTGGTTTGAAGCAACTACTTGGAATACAAGCACTTTTCAATTTGATACATATATAGATTATAGGCCAGAAAATAAAATTTTACAACTTACAGAAGGAATTAATAATAAAAGACAATACAGATGGGATAGTTTTGAAATTAATACTTTTGATGATTGGATAAACAATTTTTATGCATATATGGATGATTTAGTACAAGCAATACATCAGTCAATTATAGATGAAATAGATGGTACATATACTGGCTCTTACAATTGGGGTGGGGAAACTATAACATTTTTAGATGTTGGTGGTGCTAATTTAGAAGATTATGCTGTTGAGAATGATTGGATATTAGGCTTAGGTGCATTAGAAGGTGATGAAGTATATATTGAACAAGCAGTAGTAGATTTAACTAGCATTGCTAATGATTTATCAGAAAATGATACATCATCACTTACAACAGATGGTATTATAAAAAAACCATCAGATATTGTTATGAATATTTTAGTAAATGAAATGGAATATGGTAAATATCAAGATTTAGAAGCTGGTAATATATTAGCACCTGATTATGATAAATTTGATTTAAAATCAATCACAGAATCTAGAAATGCACATAATTGGTCAATGGGATTTTCTGTTAATAAAAAAACAGAAGGGAAAAAATTAATAGAAGGTATATTAAAAGAATCAAAATCATATCCTAGATTTACAAGTGATGGTAGATTTGGTTTATTAACTATTAAAGAATCATACACATATGATGATATAGATAGAATTATTAATGTAAATGATGTATTAACATATAAATTTGAACAAACAAAAAGAGAAGATATTACAACATCAGTTACAATGTTTTATAGATTTGATTATGGTCAAAATAAATATAATTTTGCAATAAATAAATCAATAGATGATATTTTCCCTGATTACAGCTTTAATGGTTACAACAACTATAACATATTACCCATTGATGGTCATAAAGATATACAATTAAAATATCATACTGAAAATTCTAGTGTTGATGATTTTGCTAATTATACATTAATGAATAATTGCAATGCACATAATATGGTGAATATGAAATTACCATTAAACTATATAGATTTAGAAGTTGGTGACAAAATACACATACCATTAATAAATAATGAAAAAATATTTAACATAGATTATAGTAAAGTAGATTTTGCAAATGGTCAGCCAATATATCCATTATGGATTATTATGGAAACTAACATAGGTGTAGACAGCATTGCAATCAAAGCATATCAACTACATTATTTAGGAACAGATGGTAATCACGGATTTGAGTTACCTGATCAAGAGTATCAAGTTTTTGGTAATACAAATACAAACAGCAATACAATGTTTAGTAATGGTGAAATTATACCTTGTTGGAATTATAATCCTAATGCAACATTACACAATGAACTTGAAATACCATTTTTTGATTTAAATGGTGATGGTTTAATTAATGTAGCAGATATAACTATATTAGTGAATCATTTAACTGGTAATCAACAATTAACTAATTCACAAAAACACAGATTAAGATACAAAAGCAATGGTCAATTAAAAGAAGATAATACGATAAATGTAATAGATATAATTTCAATGGTTAATATAATAACACAATAATGAATAGAAAAAAAACATATAATGGTAATTTAAATATTGGACAAAAAACTATTAGAATTGATACAAATATGAATTATCAAGGCATAGAAATAGAATATGTAGGAACTATCAACATAACATCATTATTACCTAGCAACTATATTGTTAAAAGTGGTAATAATAAAATAATAATAATAAAATTAACAAAGGATCAGGATATTTTATCTGATTTGTTTACTTACAAAGGTGTGGCTATGATTACTAGATGTATGTTAGTGAAAGAAGATTTAGAAACACATAATATATATATTAACAAATCTAATTTAGAATTGTATAATAGATTGGATGGAGATTATGATAATATTTCTAAAAATTGGGATGATTTAAGTTTTGATGGTAACAACAATAAAAAATCATATATATACAGAAAATCTACATTAGATAAAGAAAATAAAACATTTACAACAATTAAAGAGATCAGGAAAAAATAATTATGGCTAATTCACATTATCAAACAGCAACAACACCAAGATTATATGTATCATATCCACTATTTCAGTATGCTAATGGTGCATTAGATGCAGTAAATATTTATCAAGCTAATAATAATGAAGAAGATTTATATAGAATATTGCAGCTAGACCCTTCAAACTTTACTGCAATTAATCCCTTGTTAGATATTACAGCACTTACATATAGGCTTGTTCCAGAATCAGATAATTTTACTGATTTATTACAAAGCAATTTATGGAATTTTAATTATGCAATGTTTTTAGGTCATAATTTTGCATCAGCTGGAGTAATACCAAGAATAGTTACAAGAAATGATAATGGTAGTCAATCAGCTATACAAACTACAAATATAATAAATCACACACCTAATTCAGTACCAGAATATGATGGATTTTCTATTATGCAATTACAAGGTGCTGGTGCAGCAGATGATTATAAATTAAAATTAGAGTTAGATTCAGAAAATGGTTTTAATGAATTACCATTATTATTAGGTAGTATAGCATTTGGTAAATACTTTGATTTTCCACAAAATTGCAATTTAAGCACATCAACTACATATGATTATGGTATTAGGCAAAAACAAACTAGATCAGGTAAAACAATATCTACTGCTAATTGGACTAAAACAAATAACTGGATTACAGAACCATTTGGACTAGGTGATGAACGTGGTGACAATTTTCAAAGAAGATCAGGCAGAAGAAGTTGGAGTTTAAGTTTTGATAGTTTAGCACCTAAATATGTTATGAATCAAAACAATATGATGAATGACAATGGATGGAAACATAATTATGATAATTTTGATACAACAGATAGCAATGATAGTTTATACAATATTAATGATGGTTTAGATTTCTTTACAACAGTAGTGAACAAATGTATGAGTTCACATTTACCAATGGTATTACAACTAGACAAGGACAATCCTACACCTGATCAATTTGCAATAGTGAGAATTTCTAGCAAGAATTACAAGATAACACAAAAAAGTCCAAATTTATATAATATTAGCTTAACATTGACCGAGCAAATCTAAAAACACTTCCTCTACCTCACATACTCGATACCAGCAAAATCTTTTTTTATGAGGGATTTTGCTATATAATTACTATAATTATTTTTAAAAACTTAAAGGAATTATTTGTTTATATTAATATTATTTTGTAATATATAGTGTTGTCAAGGCGACAGCAATGGGAAAAAACAAAGGAGTAACAATGAAGAAAGTAAAAAAACATAGTTTAGATAAACCATTTACAAAAGAAGAAATAAAAGAATTATTCTTTTTGATAGACATACACAACAAAGAAGTTGATATGATTAATTTAACAATGAAATATAATGTAAACATAAAAGATGAAGATTTTGGAAAAATAAAAAAAGAAACTTGTTGTAAATGTAATGTTAAATATAATGATAATTTTGAAGATGGAAATTATATTAATGAAGATTCACAATTAGAAAAATGGTTATGTAATTTTTGTGATACTACTTTAGATCAGGTAAAAAAGTTTGGTTATGATTTTTGGGAAATAAGAAAAATTATGTGTAACAATATTAAGGAGGTGGCTTAGGCCACTTCCTTTACTAGGGAAAACAAAGGAGCAACAATGAACAATAAAATTAAAAAATTCTTAGATAATCTAGGTTTAGATATAAGATTATATGGTGGATATTTTATTACTGATACAAAGATAGTTGCAAAGGTAGATAGCACCATATTTCATATTAATATTGATTTTAAAGGGCATAGAGCATATCCACTAAATGGGGAGTTTGTATAATGGATATATTAGATATGATATTTAATGATGCTAACATTTCGCCTGATCTAAAAAAGATTTTAAAAAAAGATGTTGAATATGTTAGTGAATGTTGTGATGGTTTACCAGTTCAGAACTCAGTTATTGAACAAAATAGTTTAACTGGATATTGTGCTGAATGTGGTATGAGTAGTGGATTCAAAAAAAGTGAGGAAAAGTAATGACAATTAGAGAATTAGGTAAAAAGTATAAATTAGATGGTGCAGTTGATGTTTGGAAATGTCATAATAATTGGATATTAACACACGACGCAATAACAAAAATTGCATTAATTGATAATATTAAACTATTAAAATTAGAACCAATTTATCAATCTGAAACCAGTTGTAGATTTTTAGTTACTATGGTAAAAGAAGATCAGGAAGGCAATGTTATAGATAGTGTTACATCAGTTGGTGAGGCAGATAATAGAAATAGTAAGAACAATTATTATGGTTCAATGGCTGAGAAAAGAGGAATTGATAGATGTGTATTAAAGCTAATAAATGCATATCAATATGGTATTTATAGTGAAGTAGAAGCAGATGATTTTAAAAAGGAGAATAAATGAAAGTAAAAAGAATGTCAAAAGGTGAATGGGGTAAAGTAAAAGCATTTTTTAGCCTAGAAACAAATGAAGGATTTATAATAACTGGTTTAAAAATTGTAGATGGTATTAATGGTATGTTTGTTTCAATGCCTTCATTGCAAGATAAAGATGGTAATTATAATGACATAGTAATGGCTACAAAAGATGTTAGAAAATCTTTAAATGAAATTGCTATTAAATATTATGATAGCCAAACACAACCAACTAGACAGATAGGTGGTGTATCAGGGCATCACAAAGATCAGGACGATAGAGGTGATGTTGGTCACTTAAATACTAAGAGAGTACAATCTTTTGATCAGGTAAAAAATGTAATTAATGATAGTGAGGAGATACCATTTTAATATAACAATTAAACGGCAATCAGTCCCGTAGACACCCGAACAATACTGATAATTGTTATATAAGTGCAGATGATAATAGGGAGTGGTAACATATATATTCTACCACAATACAACCATAAGTTACTCGCTTGTGTTACCACTTCCTTCCCAAATTAAGGAAATATTATGGAAAATTTTAATACAATGTTTGAAGTTAAATTATTTTTGATAGACAATGAAAGAACAATGAGTTGGTTAGCTAGGCATTGCAATGTATCACCAGCATCAGTAAAAGGCTGGATAGATTTAAAACATTATCCATCAAAAAAGCATAGAGATGCTATATATAGAGTTACTGGAATCAGGCTATGAAAGGCTGGATTAGTTTACATAGAAAGATTTTAGATAATCCAATATTGTCTAGAGGCAGAATTTATAGCAGATTTGAGGCTTTTGTTTATATGTTGTTACAAGCTAACCATAAAGACAATAAAGCAGTAATAGGTAATCAAATTATAAAAGTTAGATCAGGTAGCTTTGTGACATCACAAAAGAAATTAATGAAGGAATTTAGATGGGGTTCAACTAAGCTAAGAGCATTCATAAAAATGTTAGAAGATGATAAAATGATTGTATCTAAATCAAACACATATTCAACTATGATAACTATAACAAATTATGATAGTTATCAGAATTTACAAACTGCTAACAAATTACAATCAGAAAGCAATCAAAAAACAAACAAACTACAATCAAAAACAAACAATAATACTAATAATATTAATAATGTAAATAAAAAAGATAAAGAAACAGAATTTTATAATTTAGTTTTGTTAGAATTAAAAAAGACAAATATGGATGTTCCTGATCAAACTGTTGATGAATTTTGTAGTTATTGGACAGAAAGAAATTTAAATGGTACAAAGATGAAATATGAGATGCAGAAAACATTTGATATTAAAAGAAGATTACAAAGATGGATTAAGAATCAGGAAGAATGGAAACCTATAACTAAATATAAAAATGAAGATTTTAAATTTGATGCTACTGGCTATAATAGAATTGCTTATTGTAGTAAATGTGAAGAATCAGATTTTTATAAATATCCAGCAACAGAAGATAGCAGATGTTGTGGTGATAAACTAAAACCAAGAAAATGAAGATAGAAGGTCATTTAGATTTATTTAGTGGTATTGGTGGATTTTCACTAGGTTTAAAGAGATCAGGTGTAGAACCAAGATATTTAGGTTTTAGTGATATTGATAGTTATGCAAACAAAGTATTTAAAAGGAGATTTCCAAATGCAAAACAACTTGGAACAATTACAGATGTTTCCTACAACTCACTCAATGGACAAAGAATTGATTTACTTACAGCTGGATTTCCGTGTCAAGCTTTTAGCCTTGCTGGAAAAAGATTGTCATTTGAAGACACAAGAGGCACACTCTTTTTTGATGTTGCAAGGATTCTCAACGATTACATTGAAAGAGGACAACCAATCAAAAATATATTACTCGAAAATGTTAAAGGTTTATATAGTGCAGCAGATTACTCAGTATTTGCTACAATCTATGGAGTTCTTACCAACCTTAATTACACCGTTGAAGTACAACTGGTTAATACTAAATGGTGGTTACCACAACATAGAGAAAGAGTGTATATATTTGGAAGATATAATAGAGAAGAAAGTAGACCCTACATTTTTCCTATCAAAGAAAATGTTGAAAACATTACAAACAAGATCAGGACAAACTCAAGGAAATCGGAAAGTATGCAAATTAGATATACTAGAACTATAAATAGCAGATACCATAAAATGGGTAGTGAAGATACATATGTTTTAGATAACAACAAAGAAGATGATGGTAAATCAAATGTTAGAAGATTGACACCACTAGAATGTGAAAGATTACAAGGATTTCCTGATCAATGGACACAAGGACAATCTAATACACAAAGATATAAGCAAATTGGAAATGCTGTTAGTCCACCAGTAGCTAAAGCAATATTTAGGAAAATATACAAATGAGAATAACATTACCTAAAAGAGTTAGCTTAAAACCTAGAACACATTGCGAAGATTGTAAAGAAAGGCTAACTAAAGAAAACAAATTAAGGAATAATGGTGTAACAAAAGCTAGGTGCAAACCTTGTAATAGAAAATTTATGAACAAATACAATGAAAAAAGAAAACTTAAAAGAAACAAATTGTGGTAATACAGAAATCTGTTGCACTATTTGTGATGCTGAAATAGATGTAGACAATGGAGATGTTGTAGGATATTTTGGTATATCTGAGGTATCTTTTTGTGTTTGGTGTTTATCATCTATTAGGGAAATGGTATATCATTATTTTCCTGATCAGGATGAAGAATGAAAAATGAAGAAAGACATATATTATCTAGAGTTAATCAGGAATATGGTTTACACCTGATTGAAGACAAATATGAATATAATAGATTTGATGCTGAAAATAAATCATATATTGCTGAAATAAAAGATAGACACAAATATTATCCTAAAACTATGATAGAATTTGATAAGTACAGTTACAATACACAATATGCAAAATTAGTTGATAAAGATTTTATTTATATAGTTAGAGTTGATGGTGCAATTTATATATTTAATATTACAGATTTAAACTACCAAAACTATGATTACAAATGGTCTTGGGTTACAATGTCAAAACAAACAGAATTTAGTGATAACAGAAAAATGAAAAAGCTAGTAGGATTTATAGACCTGACTAGAAATAAAGGAACTTTTAAATGAAAGATGATATATTAACAATACCACAAAAAGTAGAATCAAGAAATATATTAGATAGAAAGCATTGGGCCGTTAAAAGAGAATCTAAAAAAATATGGGCATTATTTGTAAGAAATCAAATGCGACTAAAAAAAATCAAAGAAGCTGAAATAGGTGAAAAGTTTAAACTAACTATTATAAGTTACAGAAAGAAGAAATTAGATATAGATAATTTATATGGTGGTGTAAAACAATTACTAGATGCGTGTAGTGATGAAAAATTAATATGGGATGATGCACCTAAATACTTAGATTTAAAAGTAGAACAACATATTTCTAACAAATATAACACTATAATTATAAGACAAAAGTTATAAAATACTTTTTTAAAATATATGTTACATTATATTATGTTATCATATTATGGCGAAAAAGACACAAAATACATCAAAAAAAGTTACAAAGGTTACAACTTCTGATAAAAAAGAAAAGTTCTTAAAAGCATTAAAATTAAACTTAGGAAACATATCAGAAGGCTGTAAAGCTATTAATATATCTAGACAAACTTATTATAGATGGATTGATGATGATCAGGATTTTGAAAGCAAATGTAAGAATGTATCAGAATCATTACTGGACCTAGCAGAAAATAGATTACTAGAAAAGATAAATGACTATGATACTACATCAATAATATTCTTTTTAAAGACAAAAGGTAGGAAAAGAGGCTATCAAGAAAAGCAAGAATTAGAATTAACAAAACCAATATCTGAGATAAACTTTGAAGAAATCTAAACCATTGACAATACATAAAGATAATTATTTTCCAGCACAATGGGATTTTTTAACAAATAAGAAAAAAGCACGTATAAAAGCCTACGTTGGGGGTATGGGGAGTGGAAAAACTCATTCATTTTTAGCAGCCACATTTATCAATTTAATAAAAAAAGTTAATAAAGATGGTAAAAGCAATGGATTAGTTTTATATCCTACATACAATCTAGCTGATCAGGTATTTGTAGAACCATTTAAAGAAATATTAGAAAGAAATGGTGTTCCATATACATACAATATAGCACAACACAGATTCAGGACCATTTATGGTAACATTCAGATATATCAAACAAGATACCCACAAAGAATAGTTGGTGCATCATATACCTACTGTGGTGTTGATGAATTAGATATTGAGAACTTTAGAACAGCTGAATTAACTATACAGAAATCATTAGGAAGGCTAAGAGGTTGTGATGATGCTGAATTATATATAACTACCACACCAGAAGGGTTTGGATATACACACCATTTAATGGTAGAACAATATGATGATAATAAACTATTAGTACACGGTAAGACAACTGATAATCATCATTTGCCTGATTCTTATATACAATCATTAAAAGATAGTTATGATGAGAAATTATTAGAGGCTTATTTATATGGAAATTTTGTTAACTTAACACAAGGACAAACTTATTATGCATTCAATAGAGAACGACACGTTGGAGATTGTACTTACCAAAAAGGATTACCCCTCCACATTGGTTTTGACTTTAATGCAGACCCCCTATGTAGTGTGGTGTGTCAGCAGCAATATGATGGTACAATACACGTCATCAAAGAAGTAGTATTATCACATCAAGGTGATGGTGATTTACCTACTGCTAGAATGTGTGAAACAATAAAGCAAATGTTCCCAAATAATATTTATTTTGCATACCCTGATGCAACTGGTAGAGCAAGAAATAGTAGTGCAATGTATTCTGATATTACATTAATTAAAAAAAGTGGAATGATAGTTAAAGTTGCACATATAAATCCAAGAGTTATTAATAGAGTTAATTCAGTAAACAATCAGTTATCTAAAAATAAAATTAAAATAGATCAGGATTGTAATATGCTAATAAAAGATTTTGAGCAAGTAGTAAACAAAGAACATACTAGAGATATAGATAAAAGCAATCCAAACCTCACGCATTGTAGTGATGCGTTTGGCTACCTTTGCAATTGGCTTTATCCAATTAATAAACCAGTAATAGGAGTACAAGATAGATGATACCAAATATGGCTGAACTGTCTGTTATGATAAGCAAGTTCGATTATAAACAGAAAGTTAAAAATCAATGGAAACAATCAAGATATGAGGCACTAGATTATTATAATGGTGTTACCAATGAATATACATCACAATACTTTAGTGATTCTACAATATCTAAAGTTGTAATGGGTAACATTAATATAACAAAAAGAATTATTGATAGAATATCATTGGTATATATGCAGTCCCCGATCAGGAAATACACTAGAGAAGATGTTACTGATTTGTTTATTGATAAAGATTTAAAATTACAAAGATTAGAACGTATGACTAACTTGCTTGATGCTGTACTACTAAAACCTTGTTGGAGAATAAAAGATGATAATACTGGCTGTATAGAGTATGATATTATTACTGACTATGAACCTATGTTTGATGAAGACCCTTTAAAACCAACAGCAATAGTTTATCCAATAACATCTAGAGCAAGTGTTATGGACACTACACCAGATATGTGGGTTTACTGGGATAAAGACCATACATTTTCATTTGATGAAACTGGAACTAAATATACAGCAGATGACAATCCTGATATGATTAATCCATATGGTGTTCTACCATTTATTGAATGTTTTAGAGAAGGTAAACCAGAATTTAGTTATCTTGATACTAATGCAAGTTTTGATTTAGTTTCTACTAATCTTGGAATTAATGTAGCAGAAACAAACAAGAATGCTAATGTTATGTTTCAATCATTTGGCTATCTGTTTATTAATGGTAATATTGATAGTGATGATTTACAAGTTGGACAAGATAAGATAAACTTTTTAGGGGTAGATGGTACAATGAATATTGTTTCTCCTCCAAATGCTATACCAGCACTAGATGAATCTATACAATCTTCATATAAGATGCTGAGTCAAAATTACCATTTACCCACATCTTTTGTTGAAGGTACGACAGCAGCAAGTGGTGTGGCCCTTCGTCTTAGAAACCAAGAATTACAAGATGACAGAAAATCTGATATTATTAGATGGAGAGATTTAGAGTACAAGATATTTGATTTAGAAAGATTGATTATTGCAGTTGAATTAGGACAAGATGCTGGTGATTTAGAAGATGTTGATTTTAGTGAATCAGTAGAAGTGTTATCAGATAAAGAACAACGTGAGAAGTGGGATTGGGAACTATCACACAATTTAATTGACTTAGCAGATATTATGATGCAAAAGAATCCTGATCTAACTAGAGAAGAAGCAGAAGATTATTTATTTGATAGACAAGCTGTTGAGATGAAAGATGCAGATGAAGAAGAAACACCAGCAAATACATTATTACAAGCATTAGCTAAACCAGTAGAGTAATGGCTGAGTATCAAGGGAAAAAAGTAACACTAGATAAACCTAGTAGAATTACTAAAGGTGAAGCTGGATATGGTAGAAAGAAATTTAAAGTATATGTAAGATCAGGTGACAAAGTAAAAAAAGTTATGTTTGGTGACCCTAATCTATCTATAAAAAGACAAAGCGATACTAAACGCAAATCATTTAGAGCAAGGCACAAATGTTCTACTGCTAAAGATAAGACAAAAGCAAGATACTGGTCTTGTAAGATGTGGGAAAAGAAAAAGAAAGTATCTGATATAGTTTAATGGCTAATCAGGCAAATATAGATGCAACAGCTGATTTAATTGCTGATTTAGTTGAAAAAGCTACACAAGAATTAATACAAGATTTATATAGATTAGGAATTAATGTTGACAATGTACCATCATTTGTAAATGCATTACTTGATTTGGATTTAGAAGGAACATTAAAAGCAAAGCTAACTAATGCTACATCTGCATATGCTAATGCACATAGAAATGTATTAGAAACAACACAACAATTTGCAGCAGTAGGGCCTGATACACTAACATCTTATGTTGCACTTAATGAACAAGTATTTGATAATGCTATTACAAATAATATTGCATCACATATAAGAAATGAAGTTGTTAAAGGTATACAAGTAGGCTTAACACCTGATCAAATATTGCAAAGTGTTACTAGTGCATCAATATCATCAGCACAAATGAGAACATTGGTTACATCAACATTAAATACATATTCAAGAACAATAATTAGCAGTATGATGAATGAAGCACCAAAAGATACAAAGTATTGGTATGTAGGCCCAGCAGATGGTAAAACTAGAGATAAATGTTTATTGCAGATTGAATCAGGTGAATTAACTAGAGATGAGATAATAAGTCAATTTGGTAATAAAGTATTAAGTGAAGGTGGTGGTTTTAATTGTAGACATCAATGGGAAAGAACATCAAAACGTGGTACAGAATTTTATCAGCCTGATCAGGCTAGTAAAATAACTAAAGATAAAAATATAGATTATGATAAAAAGCTATTTGAGGATTAAAGATGTTAGATAAAAAAGATTTTGCAGATATAGCACCAGAAGTTAGAGATGAATATAGAAGTCACGTATTTGTTAAGGGTAAAGATGTTAATGATAAATCATTTCCTAAATATAAAAATAAAAAATATGAACAATTAAAATCAGCTGGTGCATTACCAAGACAACAAGGTAGTGTTAGTGCAGCATTAACAGCACCAGTTGTATCAACAGATTTATTAAGAGATTTTAATAAGTATGATTTTAAAGCAAGAAACAATGGATTTAGTATTGGATTTATTAAATCAGGCAAAATTGTAGAAAGTTTGGTTAAACGTGGTAGATTGCTTACAACTAAAGAAAAAGCATTACCAAATGGTGTTGCTAAATTTTTAGATCAGGAAATAAAAAAAGCAATAGATAGAAAGCTAGGTGGCGACACTACTACAATACATAAGATAAAAAAATAAATCTTTTATATAAATTAAAACAAATTATATTACTTATAAGATTTTTCAACAAATATCCACTAAAGGAGTAAAAATGTCAGAAGAAAAAACAGAAGTTCAAACGACCAGTAATGACAATACTGCAAAAAATCCTAGCACAGAAGCTGGAAATAAAAATGTACCATATGATAGATTTCAAGAAGTTGTTTCCAGTAAGAATGAAATGGCTACACAAATTGGAAAGCTACAAGCACAATTAGACAAGATGAATGCTGATAGTAAAACAAAAGCTGAAGCTAAAATGATTGAAGATGGAAAGCTGAAAGAAGCATTGGATCTGGTAACTAAGGAAAGAGAAACATTTAAACAACAAGCTGACCAATGGTCACAATTTCAAGCTGATAAACGTGAATCTTTAATGTCTAAGTTGACCAATGATGATGATAAATCTATTGCAGAAGGTTTGAACGATTTGAATAAATTAGAAACTTATGTAAACAGAGTAGTGAATGTTAATGCACCATCTACATCACAAGCTAGGGCCACAACTGGTAAAGCTGGTGATATGGGAGGTTATTCATCTTGGGAAGAATTTGCTATGAAAGACCCTAAAGGTGCAGAAAAAGCAATAGCAGAAACCACTACTGGTTTTATAAAATAATTAAACGTACTCAAAATGAAGGCTAACAAGCAGTTGAAAGAGTACAAAATCTTTTAGGAGAAGATAATGGCTAATACAGACGTAGGCATTGCAGCTGGTGGTTTAGGAAAAAC
>MDSV01162223.1_pt1 | contig 15860 bp, 27 predicted proteins | sample 810851 | NCBI WGS metagenome assembly MDSV01 (sample SAMN05326640, study PRJNA326480) | marine metagenome | isolation source: seawater | place: Atlantic Ocean: North East | collected 2012
CAAACCTTTCTGGAGAGGAAACATGAGACACATTTTAATCCGTTGATACTCCACTATACCACGAAGGATGAGGAGAAATTTGCTGACTGGGGAATAGAGTTTATGTCGTTGAGTAGGACGGATGAAGAACGTGAGGAGAGTGAACTGGCGGCGGGTGGAATCTATAATGTAATGCCTCTGATGAGGGAAGAACTTGCTATGAGTATGTGGTGAAAAATTTTCGAAATTGAAAAAAATAAAAGTATAAATATTATAAATAGTAAAGATAGTACGCAAGAACAAAATACTGAATATAAATAGTATTGTAATCTTATAAATATAAATAGATTTAAAACGATTGTAAATTATAGCAGTGGAAATACGCGGGCTCGAAGGCGACCTCCAGCTATTTAAAGAATAAGGAAAATCAAATGGCTAATTTAATAGGAACTACAGTCACGGGAGACTTGGCTGTTACTGGAACTATTGGTGGACAGGGTGCTATACCTGTTGGTGGAATTGTTGCAGTTGCTGCAAACATGACTGGAGCATATACTATGCCTGCTTCAGGAGCAGTTAATGCAGATGGTTATATGTTATGTGATGGAGAAACAATTCCAGGTTCACAAACATTATCGGGCACTTTACCGGATTTGGAGGATGGAAGATTTTTAAGAGGATTTACTTCTTCTGGTGGTACTGGTGGATCAGCAAACTTTACACTAGCAGAAGCAAACTTAGCGGCACACACTCACGGTGGAGCAACTGGCGCATGTTCTGCAACATCGGGTGATAACTCAGCAGATCACACACACTCTTCCTCAACATCCGGCGCATCCGCCAACCATTGTCACTGTGTAGCTGATGGTGGAACACATCAACATAGCTATACTGCAAACCCAGCAGGAGCCTTTGCATTTACAGGTGGTGGGCCGTGTGGATATGGTACAGGTAACCCCGGTTGTCACACCGACTTCAGACATCACTGTGCAGAACATACGTGTCAATATAGTGCAGATCACTGTCATGGAGGAAATACAGGTAATGTTAGTGCAAACCACACTCACGCTATAGCATCACATACACATACAGTCGCATCAGCTGGTTCTGGAACTGCAAAAGAACATTTACCGATATATTATAATGTTCGGTTTTTGATACGAGTGATTTAATAATTTTAGTTAAACAATATACTCTAAGAGTAAAGGAAAAGCATGGCTTTTAAAAATATATTCGGTTCAATTTACGCCGTGGTTGAAAACATACACTATAATGGACCAAGAAGGCAATTAAGTTTTGATTTGGTGCAATATACGAACTCGCGCAAAGAAGTTGAAACCGGCAGAATGCATTATCAGGTTAAAGGGGATCTAACAACATTTGAAGTAGAATCGGTAATAACTTCTGTTCCTTCAGGAATTGAACATGAAGCTATGCCAGATGACTTTGATTTCGATTTATTTGATTCCTTTAAGCCATATCTAATAGGTAACAGTCCAGACGCAGCACTCGCAGATAGTGACAGAGTTGGATATTGTTATGTTTGTGAACATAAACCAGCAAAAAGTGAAGCTACTGGAGAATGGCCAAACCACTCAGAAGAATATACAGAAGAGGTTGATAATCCTACTTATGATGAAAATGAAGCTGTATCTGAAAGTAATCCAAAGAAAATTACGGAAACAAAGACAAGAAAAGTCTATGACAAAATCAAGTATGAATGGAACTCAGCTTATAGAAGCACTTCAAATATTTATCTTGATAAGGCTGGTAAATATTGGGAAGTTACTGGTCAGCCAGGATCACATACAGTTACAGAAATTTCCGCTCCTTTCTTATCTGCTGATTGGGACACATGGTTTAGTGCAACAAGTATGGATGCAAAAGATAAGAACATATCATCTCAAATTTATAACTGGTTAAAAACTAGAGATGAATATAGTGGAGCAACCAAAGTATAATATTTGATAATTTATAATTGATATGAATAAAGTATATAAGTTGAAGTGGAGAAGAGGTGACTTTGGTATATGGCACACTATTAAGGTTATAGGTCATCAATACGAAACAGATAGTAATAAACTGATTTGTTATTTACCCGATGGGGGACTACGTGAAGTTGCTCATTGGAGTGATTGTGAAATGATGTTAGGTGCTGATTGGCAAAGTCTTATTAATGATAATACGGGAAACACCGAGTTTGTTAAAGATAAAATAGAGGAACAAGAAGCACAACGAAAGGAGAACGAAAGGGCGAAGAAGGAAATAAAGAGAAAGAAAAAGTAAGATGATACTAGAACTCCTTCCTAAGTCATATAAGTTTTATTGGAAACATTATAGACAACCTTTTTTTATAAAATATAAGAAAGTTCTAGGACATCGATACATTCATGATGATGATTCAATGACTTTGTATTTACATAATAATGGCCTGTGCAATATACCAAACTGGAAAGACTACGAATGTAGACTGAAAAAAGATTGGTTTGAAAAGACTAAACTTGATATTGAAAATGAAATCCAACAAAGAATTCTCTAATAATAATACCCCCAAAATATTTTATCTCGATGGTGGAGCCGGTAGAGTACTATGTGCTATACCTGCTCTTGAATATTATGCCATGAGTAATTATAATTTCCATATTATAACTGGTTATAAAGAATTCTTTACCTATAATACCATCCTAGAAAAATATACACACTCCTTTAATGAGTCAGGATTATTTGATAATGTTATTAAAGGTGGTGAGATGATTAAACTAGAACCATATTTTAGAACTGAATATTATAATCAAGAATGTTCTTTAATACAAGCATTTGATTTAGAGATAAATGGTGATTATTGTATTGGTGATAAATTCCCCTCTCTTCATTTCTCAAAACAAGAAAATTCTGACTTTAAAAAAAATCTTAATGAGATTAAAGAAAATCATAATGGTAAAGATAAACCTGTTTTAGTATTTCAACCATTTGGTCAAGAGGCTAAATTATTTGATGATGGTATATTTGATTATACTAATCGTTCATTTGATATGAGGAATATTCTTGATATTATTCAGCTCTTGAGAAAAGATTATTTAATTTTATGGATGGGTGATTTACGATTAAATATTTCTAATCACGAAAATCCAATTGTTTATGTGAATGGAATGGATTTAAGATCATGGGCAGGATATATAAAATATGCAGATTACTTTTTGGGTTGTGATTCTGTTGGACAACATTTGGCTAAAGCTGTAGGTACAAAAGCAACAGTAGTGATAGGAGCAACTTACCCTGTAAATATTTCCTATCCACATGATGATGATTTTATTCTTTTTGATCTTGGTTATGAACGTAGAGTATATGAACCAATTAGAATAACATTTGATAAAGAAAAATCAGAAGTGAATAAAGGTCTTATGATTATGAATGACAATACAGTAGATGAAGTAGTGAAATCTATTCGTAGTGTAGCACCCCCCACAAGAAAATAATAAATGAACATATTAGGAATAAGTGGCTCCGTAGGATGGGATGGTAATATATCAACGTTTTTACCAAATCTCGGAGAAGCTTGGGTACATGGTTCTGGAGCAGCCTTAGTCATGGATGGAGTATTAAAGAATGCTATTAGTGAAGAACGTTTTACTCGCATTAAATATGATGGTCATTATCCTAAACAGGTTATAAAAAATATATTACAAGCTAATAATTTAACAAATGAAGATATTGATATAGTAGTGTATATTGGTAATTGTTGTACTTTGAGTTTAGACCTAAGAGAAGAAGGTTATATTGAAGAAAAACTTAAAGAAAGATTTCCTAATTGTAAAGTTGAATTTTTATCTCACCACATGGCACATGCCGCTGCTACCTATTATACTTCTGGGTTTGAATCTGCAAATGTTTTTACATCTGATGGTGCAGGAGATCATGTTAAAGTTGGAGACAGTTTTAGAGTTCCCCATTTTATATTTTGTAAATGTGAGGGTTTAGAAATAAAAGAAATAAGTGCTGGATATACTAATGATCCCAATACATTTTTTGGTGCTATATATAATAAGTTTGCTGCAATTTGTTATATAGTTAAAATGGAACAAATAACAAAAGTAAAATCTACAGATAACAAATATGTTGCAAGTACAGTTGACAGAGAAACATATCCAGGTAAGGTAATGGGCATGGCTGCTTATGGTGATCACACAAAAATAGATCTTCCGGATATATTTGTTCTTGATACGAAATCTTCTATATTTCCACAATTACACAATAATCCAGATTGGCATCCGGAGACAGGTCATCCCTCTACCTACAGAGACAATTTGGTAAATTTACATCCTGAAGATTTAGCAGCATGGTCACAAAATCAATTTGAAAAATATCTCTCACTTTTTCTTGACAATATTCCAGAAAGTTTGAAGAATGATAATTTATGTTTAGGTGGTGGTTGTGCATTAAATATTTTAGCAAACACTAAAATAGTTGAACAAGGAATATATAAAAATCTTCATGTCAATACAGCACCTAATGATGATGGGTTATGTCTTGGAGCTGCATTATGGGCGACAGCAGAATATGAAAAAGTTAGGCCTATAATTCCTGTTGATGTTGGGTATCTAGGTATAAATTATTCTGATAAAGATATAGAAAATGCTTTACATATAGATTATGAAAAGTTTGATAATTTTTTAGAGTTATGTAAACGTGTTGTTAAAGATTTAAAAGACAATAAAACAGTTGGTTGGTTTCAAGATAAGAGTGAGTTCGGCCCAAGAGCATTAGGTAATCGTTCATTATTAGTTAATCCAATTATCGACAATAAAGATTATCTTAATAAAGAAGTAAAGTATAGAGAGTACTGGAGACCTTATGCTCCTATGGTAATTGAGGAAGAAGTTCAAGATTGGTTTACTATGCCGGTAGATAAGTCTCCACACATGTTATTTAATTCATGGGTAGTAGAAGATAAAAAAGAACGTATACCTTCAGTTGTTCATGAGGATGGAAGTGCTAGAGTACAGACTGTATCAGAAATAAATAATAAAAAAGTCTATATGTTATTACAGGAATTTTTTAAAGAAACAGGAGTTCCTGTATTATTGAATACCTCTTTTAATTTGGGGGGAGAACCAATAGTAGAATCTCCTGCCGATGCAGTTAGGACTTTTACTAATTCAAATATTGATGTCTTGGTTATGCAAAATTACTATTGTAGAAAGAAAGATTAATGACCGGCAACGAAAAAGAATTATCGGAGATAAAAGGTTATGTAGCTAGACTATATCAAATGATTCGACACCGAACTGCAGTTTCGGTAGAATTAACTGAAGAACAAAATGAAACAGCAGATACACTTGGTGATACAATTGAAGATATTAATACCAAGTTACAAATTGCTAATAGTTTTCAACAAGAAGAAATATATGATAAGATTAAAAGTCTCGAAAATTTATTAAAACAATTACTTAATGTTGAAGATGAAAAATTTACTAAAGTTGATAGTTGGCGGGCTATGAAAATTCAAACTTCCTTTGGTGGGCCAATGGCAGTATTTTATGGTGATCTACTAGGGTATGTAATTTCGGAGTCAGACAAATCTATTAATGTTAAAGAAATATATAGTGTGATATCTTATTCAGGTTCTAATTGGAAGAAAGTTGGTTTTGAACCTTTTGCAAAAATGGTAGATAATACACAAGAAATTAATATTGAAAAAAACTCACTTTTATATATTGTTGAACCTTCTAAAAATAATTTAGAACAATTTATGGCGTTTAGGAAAAAACATGGAGAGTATAAAGATATACGTAGTCCGTGGCAATTTTAAAATAAGGTAATACTTAATGGAAAATGATGAACATAAAAAACAAGAAGAACAAGGAGTATTAGAACCGGCAGCAGAGTTATTCCTTAGAGGACATCACGTATTCATGTCAGATGTGACACAAGAATCTATGAAGCCTTTGATAGATTGGATCATCGCTGAGAATTTCAATAAACATCAAAAGAAAAGAGAATTGACTTTGGGGATATGTTCTCCAGGTGGTGATCTCAATGCTTGTTTTGCATTAGTAGATGTTATGAAAGGATCAAAGATTCCAATAAGAACTATCGGTATGGGAATGATAGCATCTTGTGGACTACTAATGTTTATTTCAGGAGCAAAAGGTAAACGAATCCTCACGCCTAATACCTCAATACTATCTCACCAATATTCATGGGGTACATACGGAAAAGAACACGAACTATTTGCTCAAGTAAAAGAATATGATTTGACTACAGAACGAATAGTTAATCATTATAAGAAATGTACTGGCCTCTCAGAAACAGATATTCGAAAATATCTCTTACCTCCACACGATGTTTGGCTCTCTGCTAAAGAAGCAAAGAAGTTAGGATTGTGTGATAAAATTCAAGCAACTTATTGAAAACTCAAAAATCATATATAGGGTATATTATGTAACCTCCCATGTGATGACCCCTTTTATCATGTTCCTTTTAATCCCATAAGAAAGGAGAACCCTTTAGATCCCAATGAGACAATTTGAGGTGGACTACGAAACCACCCTTCCGCCATGGCACACTGGTCATGAGAAGGTTGAGGCGGAAGACCTAGATTCTGTTAAAGAGAAGTTTGACAGAAAACATGAGGCGGCACGTATATACAAAATTACAGAAGTATTATACGATCAGAGATTTGCCGCTCGTTGAGAACAAAATACTTGGAAGAAGTTCATTTAAACACGGCACTCTCTACCATAGGAGTAGAGGGTGCCCTCTGCGATCAATCCCATAGTCTAGGAACTTAAATGACTAAACCTATAAAAGAAAGACATACAGAAATTTCAGAAGAAGATTATGAAAACTATGTAAATTCATACGATGAATCTACAAGAGAATATGCGAAATTATATAAGTGGAAAGAAAGATATTACAAGTATGAAGATGATTATAATATAACTGAAGAACAAGTAGCACCAATATAATTTTTATACAAGGACACTCCCATGACCTTTCAAGTTAAATTGACCCGTTACCAAGTAGAAACTGCATCAGATCAGTTTCATTCCCACATTAGAGAAAAAGCCGAAGACATATATCAAAAATATGTCAACGAAAATATTCCTTGTGAATTTTTTGAAAATGGTAAAGTGCTAAAGGAATATAAACCATCTCTTTCATAAATAATTAATAAACACTTGACATTTGGTACTATTTCATGTTATAATATAAGTGAACAATTGAGAGAGATCAAAATGAGAGTAAATGTTAAAGCAAGAATGATAGACACGAAACTTAGAGTCGCCCTCTACGCGATGACTGAGTTTGCGATGGCTAAGTTAGTACCTTCCTCACGATTGAGAAATAATGTTTCCATCAATGTTCACCTAAAGCATCACTGCGAAGGTGGAGAAGCTATGTTGGAAGATTATGCCAATCCCTACCGACCAAGAGATTTCAAAGTTATCATTGATCATCATCGAGCAGAGATAGATGATTATGGTAGAGAGCGTGATGCTACTGAATGGGCACACGAAATTCTCAAGACACTAGCCCACGAATTAGTTCATGTAAAACAATACCTTACAGGTGAATTACAGATGAGAGCAAAAGGGCTTTGTTGGAGAAAAGATGTTTTGACAAGTGATTCAACAACATACGAAGAATACTTTGAACTCCCCTACGAAATTGAAGCATACGGCAGAGAAAAAGGACTGCTATCTATGTTCCTAATTAGATGGACAGAGATTGAAAAAGAATTAGGAATTAATTTTTAATAAACAGTTGACTTCCTGACCCAGTTGTGTTATAATATACCTGTAAATGAGAGATTAACTTTTAACGAGAAAATATTATGAGTGTAGCGAGAGAAATTCTAAATCAACTTGGCGGAAACAAATTCCGTGTTATGACTGGCGCAAAAAACTTTATGGGTTTTTCCGAAGGTCTTGTGATGAAGATTGGACGAAACAGTTCAAATTCAAACTATCTGAAAATCACATTGAACTCGATGGATTTGTACGATATGGAATTCGCCAAAGTTTCCCGAATGGGCGAGAAAAAATCTGTCACAGAATATAACAATGTTTACAATGATTCTATGGTAGAAGTTTTTGAGAAACATACTGGAATGTACACGAAATTATTTTAGGAGATATTATGAATACAAGTTTGAATCACGCACTTGAAAAAGAAGTGAGACACGCAAAGGAATTTAAATTAGAAGAACTCAGAATAATTCAAGAGAGACTTGAAGAAGCTGAGAGAGTAGTTAATGACTTTAGAAGCCGTAAGTGGGATTTGGTTACTGAGCTCAAAAACTTAGGTCACGATTTCACAGCAACTACTGAGGGAATGAATGTAGTATTATCTGCACCCCCCTCTATGAGATTCTAAAAAAAGTTTGAATAAACACTTGACATTCCTACGGATATTTGATATAATATAAGTGTAAGATGAGAGATTAACTTTTAACGAGAGATACTATGTGTAGAATACGATGTTTTTATGAGGGATTTGAAGAAGGCACTTATGGTTGGGCAGAAATGATTATGTCCTACGATGATGACATTGCCGGATTTATTAAACATTGGAGTTGTGGTGGCAAAAGAATGGTTATCACCGAACATATTGAGATAGGGTAAAAATGGAGAATAACGAAACCTACTACATTGCAAAATTGTCTAAGAAGGGTGAACACCTTTCATCAGAAATACATAAGACATTAGAAGCAGCAAGATTGTGGGCAATGAAAGAAACCAAGTTATTAGTCTCAGATACTTTTCTGAGAACTTGTAAAGCAGATGATGTTGTTGTTGAAATCGATGAACACTTTTTTGGTTATGAGATTTCATCAGAAGAATTAATTAAAAATTCAAAAAAAGTTTTAATAAACACTTGACATTTGGACGGGGTTTTGATATAATAGTTATGTAAGATGAGAGTTGGGTAGTCCCCTTCATTCCCCCTCAACGAAAGGCGTAGGCTGGGAAACTCTCGAAACCCTTAACCCTTAATGAGAGAAAAAAATGACGACAATGAGAAGTGGAATTGATTTGAGTCTAAACAGAAGTTTGGAAGAATTAGTTAGTTCGTATTTTGAGGCTCACGGAGCCGGAATTGAGTTGGATGAAGATACTCGTCCTGAAGAAATAGATGCCTACTACGCATTGGAAAATTACCTCGCAGAAATAGGAGCAATATGAGAATTGTGTTGAATGGAAAAGTTGCCAAGAATGTAACAGTTACAAAACATGAAGGCAAATATATTGGTTATGAAATACGAAACAATAGCGGAAAGAAATGGTCTTTGATTCGTAACAGACATAATGATACATTACTTGGAGTTGTAAATCACGGCTCAATGTACAATCACAAATTTCGTGGTTATGAATGGTTTACCGATTCTGTTGAAGGAACTTTACTTGGTTTAAATGGAAATTATTAATATAAACACTTGACTTCCTGATCCAGTTATGGTAAAATAGTACCAGAAAATGAGAGATTAACTAAACGAGAGATATTATGAGAAATGAAATTGAAGTATTATTAGAAGCAATGAGAGATGATTATAAACGATGGACTTATGCCGCTAAAGGTAGAGGAGCGTTTTCTAATACAGCTTTCGAAAAAGAGATGACCGAAAATTATTGTAATGGTCTTGAAGTTACTGAAGGTAGTCGTTATTGGAAGATTACGGGTACAAGTGGTAGTGGAGCACAAAGATCAGTTAAAGGTTTTATTTGTAAAGCCGGAGATAAGAAATTCCTAGAAGGTGATATGTTGAAGCCCGCAGGTTGGACGGCACCCGCTAGAAACTTTGCCAGAGGTAATGTACTTACTGGTAAAGGTGTTAAAATGGTTCGTTGGACAGGAATTGGATAATATGGTAGGTAGTGTGAAAATTATTGGAATAAGTATTTTACTTTTTATGTTAACTACTTATCTATCCTTTTTTTCTGGACTAAGTTTTTTACATCAAGACTTTATAAATTTTTTAAGATGGATAGAGTTGCCACATGAAGGTTGGCATTTTTTAGACAAGTATGTTTATAACGGAGCGTTATAATAGTATGGGGAATAATTCCGAAATGAGTGTAGGAATTGTGGTGGTGGGACACAAAAAAAATGGAGATGGATTTTCGCCGGTACAAACGAGTGCAGGTTTTTTAAATCTCGTAGGGAGGAGTTGCTTCCTCTAACAAAAGTGAGCAAGGCATACAATAGCATGATAGAAGGGGTCGCCCAGAGGCTATAGCAAGTAAGACGTTCACTTTTCACTCACTTTAAAAACTTTGTAATGAGAGATACAATGAAAAATATTATTTATACTTTATTAATTACATTTATGATTACGGCATGTGCAGATGTGCCAGAAGAACATAGTAGTACTGAAACTTTAGAAAAAACAACTAGTACTAAAGAAAAAACAACTAGTACTAATTATAATTTTGATATTAGTAATGCCGAATCTTTATATATAAGTAGTTTAACCGGTAGGACTAGTTCACGCGATGAATCAAAAAATAAATTATTCAAGGTCACAAAAGATGGAGCAGTTTTAGAAATCTCCTTTACTCTTTTGGATTCTGATAATAATTCTTATACTGTAACAAAAACAAAACAACCAATTTCAATCGATAATATAAATACAGATTATGTTGTTTTTTCTTTTGGTGCAGATGAAATTAATGTAACTGAATGTTATCTTGTACATAGGTCTACAGGAAAGATTCATTTATTAGGAAGTTCAGATAGTCAAAATGGTTCAAACTGTCCTGTACCACAATCTAACTCAACAGAAAAAATGATATTGACTGATAATAATAATAATTTTTATTATCGTTATTATTTTGGTGAGACAGTTCATCTACGCAAAGTAAACTACACAAATCCAGATAATATTACCGCAACACGACATATAACTGAACTTGTTCAAAAATTTGTTGTCGATTCAAATGGAAACGTTGCTTATAATAGTCATTCCTATATTGGTTTAGATGGGAATATAACATCTAATGAATATATAACTACTGCAGATTATAGATTTAAATTATCGAATAAATTAATATTTGTCTTGACTGGCCATTGGTCGAACAAGATTATAATTGATAATGGGTCTAAAACTAATACTATAGATTTACCTCTTTCAGTAACAAGTATTGCAAAGTCATCAAGCAATTATGTTTATATATCTGGAATTGATAAAAATAATAACGATACTGTAATTGTAAAATTTAATCCTAACGATAACAGTTTTAGTAAATATACTATCGGAAATTATAATCTTTATAATTTTAATGTAACAGATAATACTATTATCTTTTCAGCATTACGAAAGAATGATGGTAAAAATGTATTAGGCAAAATAGATAAAGATGGTACTTTAACAATTACTTATGAAAGTAATTTTGAAAATTTAAAATTAGAGAAATAATATGGCTAAGAAAAAAACAGTAATAGAACGTAAACCAATTAAGATTAAAAAAACTCGTAAACTTTCTGAGGAGCATAAAGAGAAGTTACGAGCAAGACTTGCAGAAATGAGAGCAAAGAAAAAACCGGCAGAGTATAAAAATATAGCCGCTTCTGTTTTAGCAAAACCTGATGATGATAAACTTTCAATGAAAAATGTTAAGGCATGGATTAAAGAAACAAAAGAAGCAATATCATCTCACACAAAAAATTCGAGAGGGCGTGGTTTAACTCCACAAGTAAAACAACGTGAATTGAATTTAGCAGATAGTAAAAAAGCGTATATTAGATATATGGAACATTACTTGAAAACTGGAGATTGGATTTCAGATTTTATGGGTTCACAAGAAAATGAAAGAACTACATGGAAATGTGTAGCTATGGCATATCATTCAGATGGTACTCCAAAACGTACAGTTGGAATATTTTATCCAGATATTAATATGGTATGGAAACAAGATATGATTGAAGCAGATTATGTACCTACAAAATCTGAACTTCGTCATCTATCAAAAACAGTTGCAATAACAGATAAACAATTTACGGCAAGCTTATGAGCATTTGTTCTTATTGTTACAAATCAAAGATTACACCGAAGCACGATGTCAGTAAGTGGTGGAACAACTCAGAAGAATTGATCTTTGTGTGTTCAGATGATTGTAAAGATAAGTTAGAGGATTTGCTTAAAGATGGTAAATGGATGACACATAAACCAGCAGCTATCTTTGATAGAGAAGATCCGTATGAAATAAGCCCTAATTTTGGTACAGTACCAACAAAATCAAAACCAAAGAAATCAAAAGAACCGAAGTCTGTAACCGATAAACAATTTACAGGTGATTTAAACAAGTTTATGACTTGACAATTTAAATATACATGATATAATAAAAGAAATTACAAATACCACAGGGGTAATCGTGGGGGTTTTTCTCCGCCTGGTTAATACTAACTAGGTACATAGACCCAATCTCTCACCACGAAAGCAAAGTTGCTCTCCTGTGGTATTACTATATATAGAGAGAAATTTAAATATGGAGAATTATGGTTAAAGCAGTGAAAGTTGATGAATCCCCCAATACATTAGGAACTCCCCCAAAAGAATCTAGTACTGATAATGTAACAATTGTCAATCCAGATGATGATGTAGAATTTGTTATCAATACTGATAATGATAATTTACAATTAGATGCTGTATCTGATAAAGCAATTGGTGGTACAGAGTTAATGAGAAATTGGCTTTTTAAAGAATTAGATAAAAGAGAGCCTGGAATAAGAGATAAGTTTCAATTCATTAGTACTAGAGTTAGAAACTTAGAACCAGACAAACAAAGAATTCTTTGGATACATGATCTAGCAAATGATCCAGAAGTACAACATTTAAAAGATAAAGAAAAATGGAATAATTTTGAACGAGTAGTTTTTGTTAGTCATTGGCAACAACATCAATTTAAAATGGTTTTAGGATTTCCTTATGAAAAAGGTGTAGTAATTCAAAACGCAATCTATCCAATTCCTGAACATGAAAAACCAAATGATGGTAAGATCAATGTGTGTTATTTTTCTACACCACATAGAGGTTTAGAATTACTGTTGAATGCTTGGGAGTTCATGAGAACAGAACTTAAGGAAGGATTGAATGCGGAGTTAAACATTTATTCAAGTTTTAAGATTTATGATCGTGGACATTTAGATGAACAGTTTAGACACATCTATAAACGAGCAAGAGAAATGGATGGTGTTAATTATCATGGTACTGTTTCGAATGATGAAATTAGGGAAATGTTACCTAATCAACATGTTATGGCATATCCTAGTATTTACGAAGAAACAAGTTGTCTTACTTTAATTGAAGCAATGAGTGCAGGATGTTTAGGTGTAATACCTAATCTTGGTGCATTGCCAGAAACAGGATCAAACTTCCCGTGGATGTATGGATTCGAAGAAGACCCAGATAAACATCAACAAGTAATGGGACATATCTTAGGAAGAGCTATTGGACACTTTTGGGATGATGATGTACAAAATCTTTTGAAGATACAACGAAGTTATTTTGATATGTTTTATAATTGGGATTTGCGTGGTGGACAATGGTTACAATTTTTACACGCTATACAAGACACACCTGAAGTGGAACAACAAAAAGAAGCTATTCGAAAAGAAGTAGAAGAAGACGCTGAATTTGAGATAATAAAAGATGGCACAGCTAGTTGATTTTTCACAAGTCTTTATTGGTTCATATATGACCGCATCCAAATTTACTTCTGTAGATATGGATGTGATTAGACCTGCTGTATTAAATACATTAAGGATGTATAGAACTAAATTCGTTGCCGAGTTTGGAGAATTAATTCTATGTTGTGATGATCGAAAGACTTGGCGTAAAGAAATATTTCCTAATTACAAGGCGTCTAGGAAAAAGACTAGAGCGGCCACTTCAATAGATTGGGATAATCTATACGAATGTTTGAATGTATTAAAAGAAGAATTAACAGAATGGTTTCCTTATAAATTAGTTCAAGTAGAGAAGGCAGAGGCGGATGATATTATCGCTATATTAGTTGGACTGATAAATGAAAGGAATTTGATATTATCAAGTGATAAAGATTTTGTTCAATTACATGGTTTTAATGTTAGACAATATTCACCTATGCAAAAGAAGTTTGTAGAAGGAGATGCTAAGTGGAATCTTCATGAAAAAATTATAAAGGGTGATGTTGGAGATGGTGTTCCAAATATTATGAGTGATGATAATGTATTTATAGATGAAGGAAGACGCCAGAAACCAATAACCAAGAAGAAAGTAGATGCTTGGTATGAACTAGATCCAGACATGTATTGTAGTAGTGAGATGTTAAGAAACTATAATAGAAACAAACAGTTAGTTGATTTGGGTGAAGTACCTGAGTCAATTCGTATAAATATAACTAAACAATTTGAATCGGTTGCAGTTGGTGATAGAAAAAGACTACTCACATATTTTATAAATCATAGATTGAAAAACCTTACAGAAAGTTTATCGGAGTTTTAATTTATGAGTGTTAGAAGTATTCCATTAATTTTTGAAGATGTAGCAGCTGCGAATTCCATTGAGGCTAGAAAAAAAGTCTTATTGGAAAATGAATCAAATCCTCTAAAGGACTTATTAAAATATGCCTTTCATCCAGATATAAAATTTGCATTACCTTCTGGGGCTCCGCCATACAAATGTATCGGATCACCTGATGAGTATAATCCCACATATCTATATCCCAATATTAGAAAATTTTATCTATACATTGAAGGGGGTCATGACGGACTTACTCAATTACGAAGAGAATCACTTTTTATTTCTATGTTAGAAAGTCTACATCCTAAAGAGGCAATGGTTGTAATTCAAGTTAAAGATAAAAAGTTAAAGTATAGAGGTTTAACTTATAAACTAGTAAAAGAAACTTTTCCAGAAATATTACCATAATGATAGATGTAAGTAAATTTGAAAATCGGATAGTTAAATTTAAGCGTATATCTGAAGATGTGGAAAAGCCAGCTCAAGCGGAGATTAGGCGAATAGATTATGATCATTCTTCAGCTTTACCTCGTTCCGTAACAGCAAGATTTGTCGGACCACCATTAAACGCAGTCATGACTTTAAATTATGATAAAGACAAAGGCGTGTTTAGAGGTGGACTAGGACCTGATATTATAGAGTCAGATTTTGATATAGATTCATATATTAAATCTCACATGGGTTCAGGAGATGATACTGTTGTCAGAAGTCGCCGAAGGGGTCGAGCGAAATTCTAGGAACGATAACCCAATAGTAAGAGGACTATGAAGAAATATTTTTTACTTCTTATTTTATTCATTGCTTCTGTTGGAATAACAGGATCTACAGGAACATCTCCTAAAGGAGATTTCTATTACATGCATCCACTAAACACAACAACAAGTGGATTAATTGAAATCGCAGAAAACGTTATTAGTAAAAGTCTAGTAATAGACGACAAAGAAGTTACATGTATGGCAAAGAATATTTTCTTTGAAGCCGCAATCGAAAGTACGGCAGGAAAATTAGCTGTAGCCCATGTAACATTAAATAGAGTTGATTCAAAACATTTTCCAAGTTCAGTTTGTGAAGTTGTTTATGAAGGACCACATTATACCGGAGCAAATGGTACATTATATCCAGTAAGGGATCGATGTCAATTTTCATGGTATTGTGATGGTAAAGGTGATGAACCAAGAGAAGGATCGAGGTTGTGGGAAGATGCACAAGAGTTGGCAAAATATGTTTTATTGAGATCACAAGAATTGCCAGACATTACAGATGGTGCACTTTTTTATCACGCCAGTTATATTAATGTTCCTAATGGATGGAACAAGAAAAAGGTAACTACTAAAATAGATACCCATATTTTTTATAGGCCAAATAGTATGAGATTGTA
>MDSV01225825.1_pt1 | contig 15859 bp, 12 predicted proteins | sample 810851 | NCBI WGS metagenome assembly MDSV01 (sample SAMN05326640, study PRJNA326480) | marine metagenome | isolation source: seawater | place: Atlantic Ocean: North East | collected 2012
GGCGTGCGACGTGAGTGGTGCACGTACATTCGCCTCCGCGTGCACCGCACGTCGCGCACACGTGTGCAGAGCGTTGGTGGGTTTGAGGATCGGGGCAGAGTGGTACGTCGCAGTGTGTGTCGTGCAACACCTCGTGAAAAAAAGATTCAAGCGAGCGCCTCCGCGCCTGACTCGCACATTCCAATTGTCCGTGACCCGTCGCGCCACACGTTCCACACCGATGGGCAACCGTCGTATGCGTCCATTTGTGTCGGCATCCCTTTACACGACACCGATTGGACATGGTGCGTTTCTTCTTATGATCGTATGAAGACGTTTGTATCCATTCTAACGACACCTTGACTCCTTGCGCTGGCGCTTCTCTGTCTCGTGTTCGAGAATTCCCGCCAGAAAGTATTGGACCTCCTTCTCACTCGCCACAATGTCAAACGGTTTCTTGGGGTTGTAGAGACTCAGAAATATGTTCTTTGTCACGATAACAAGGTCGTCGATACATTTTCCCTGGACGATGGTCCCCTTGAGCTTCGTTTCCACCATGTCCTTGAGTTCCATTAGTTTTCCGACGATGGAGAGCATGCCCTGCAGGTCGGGGGGTTTGAGTTCGGGCGTTTCGACGTGCCGCGCGTGGATCACGAGACGTCCCTCGTGGTGTTGAATGAAGGTGGAGACCATGACCATGATCGCGTCCAAGTCGTCCCCGACCGGCACCTCGCTGACGTCCATGCGAAGAATCTGAATGCGCGGTTCCGACGTCGGCACGAGACTGACCACAAACCCCGGGCGCTGGCACACGGTCGTCATCGTTGTTACACGTACAGTGCACCAACATATTGGACCGGTACTCAAACGCATCTCTTTGTCCTGCGCCGCCGCGCCTGCTTCTCCGCCTCGTGCGCGAGGATGCCCTCCAGGATCTGTTCTGCACCCTCGTCCGTGTCCACCACCTCGAAGACGCGCCGCGCTGCACGTTCCGATGTTGGTTTGTACAACGTGTTCATAAGACCCAGCGACCAGTCGAGACGTTTGCCTCGCCGTCCCACCTGGACAATGGTCCCCTTGAGTTTGGTGTCCATGGCGGTTTGCAGTTCCATCAGATGACGCACCACCGACATTACCTGCGCCATTCCAGGCGTCTCGTCGGAGGACATGTGTGCGTGCGTGACGATGCGACCCGAACACGTGTCGAAGAAGGCACGAATGGCCTCCATCGCAGGGTCCAAGTCTTCGGACACCGTGGATATGTCCAGACGAAGAATGGAGATGCGCGGCTCGCGCGTCGGGACGCACGACACTTCGAGTCCGGGTTGCGAGTAGAGGGTGGTGGTAGTCGACATGGGTATATTAGTTGCTATTTGCATTAGGTGGATTCAATTACGCGCACTGCAGTCCCAACGCACACACCGCAACCACCCCGACGACCGTTTCCACGCGACTCATGTGATGAAGAATGTGCCAACCGTGCGGTTGGGTGCGAAGGTCAAGTCCGTGTTGAAGAAGGTACAACCAGGAACGAACCGCCCCGCGCTCCACCTCACTCCCCTTGCACTGGAAGCACCACGTCTTCGTATTGGGCGTGTCCTCAAAGGTCTGCACCACGAGGGGCACGCTGTGCGTGAACTTGCGCTTCAACGTCCCGAGGAAGTGCACGTCGATGTGTTCCTTGACCTTGCTCTGAAGCAGTTTGCAAAGGGCACTTCGATTCCACACGATGGCCTGCGAGAATCCAAAGAGCGGTCCAAACTTGCGGTGTGACCCCGCGTAGGGAGTGGTGATCCCAAACGATGCGAGTGAGTAGACGTCGTACTCTTCCGTGTTCAAAAAGGCGTCCACCTCGCCGAAAAGTCGTCGGTCGTCGCGCAGGATCTCGGCGTCGTCCTCGAGGAAGAGGACGTGGTCTTCCCCCTCCTTCATGGTGTCCAACACGTGCTTCGCGAGGTGCGTGTACGCGTGCACCAGGTCAGTCGCCGTGTTGCGCACGTGCACCGGTTTGGTGCCGCACACGTCCCACGGTGTGTTGTACTGCACGTACGTCTTACGACACAGCTTGCGCAGGGGGTCTCGCTTGTCCCGCATCGCCATGCGCCGCGTGCCGTGCTCGGTCGTGAGCGTGAGGATGACGGCGCGCCGCACCGACGGGAGGTACGGATCCGAACACGTCGCGTGACGTTTGATGGAATATGCCTCATTCGTCATTATTCACTTGCCTGTTGTTTTTGAATACCTTTTCTAACGCGTGTGTGATTGTCTTCTCACGTTTCGGTTCACCTGATAATGCATTGGAATGTTTCATAATATACTGACGGGTGATTCCTGCTTTGGGAATCGCGACTGGATATGTTTGGGAGTGCATGATAAATGTTGCGAGATCAGAAAAGGGGAAATTGCGTTTTGTATCTCCGGCAGGACCCATCATACATTCCTCCTCTCCACAGTTGGCGAACACGGGAACGTCGGATATATTCGGGAGCTTTGCAGCAAGTGAACGCAAAAACTTATTATATATAGTGGTCGTCGATACGGTAGCTAGCCCGGCATATCGATTCAGTACAAAAAGCTGATCGCAAATTGGTACGATCATGGTTTTAAAGATGTTTGTAATCGTTGGAATTTTCAATAGCATGGACCAACTGGGGACAATGTAGAGAACAATGAATACTCGATCGGCCAAGCGTTCGGGACCAACAAGAGACTCAAATACGGGCCTAATGTTTTCCAGTGTCGTCTCCGATGTCACTGTAATGACTCTCACCGACTGAGTATACGTGATATCATTCGGAGTTTTCGCATTGACTGGTCCCAATGGATATCCATGCACTTTCCACCCATCTTGAAGTTCATGCATTGCATCTCCTGTTTCTTGTGCCCTTATTACACCCGCGAGCCACTCCCTAAGTGTTTTCTTTGGTTCTACTGGGGCCGCACGGAACTTTCTGGTGCGACTCGCCCTTACGGGTCTTGAACGCCTTTGGCGCAAACGCTTTGAACGTTTTTGTGATTTGCGTGGACTTCGTCGCGACATGTGTGTTTGCTCATCATAATGAAAAAAGGTCTGGTACAATAAATGAAGAACTCGTACGTTATAGGTTTGGTCGTGGTGTGGTTGATCACACGACGACGTTTTCGTTGCATACACACATGTCAGGACACGTCTTCCATAAGTCAGTACATTGATGTTGTCAATGTATGGTGGTGGTGGGATGGAAACCTTCCAAACACCGCGAAAAGCGCCTTACGAACATGGAGACAACAATTGTTGAAGCCGAGCCCATCACGGCGGTACAAATACAGAATTATTCGTTTACACCCTGGGAATATCCACATGTATACGGAAAGACAACATGCTGCATTCACGGAGACCACTCGTATGAAGGCACTCCAATCCGACTTTGTGAGACTTGCTATCCTAGAAACATACGGAGGTATTTGGATGGATGCAACGGTACATCTTTACCATAACCTCGACTCGTATGTGGACAAGGCGGGGTATGGCTGGACGCTTCAGGCATTTCACAACCCGTTGAACACATACAACATGAAACGTCCCACTATAGAAACCAGTATGTTGGTGAGCATTCCCGCAGGCCACCCACTTATCACGATGTGGTTGGACGGAATGTGCAGATTACCGGCATTGCGCAAACGTGAGATTACTGAATACATGTCGTCGAATAATATGAAATTAGGAGGTCCGTTTCTGAAACGAGATTATCACATCGCCTATCATGTACTGCATTCAGTGCTCTTGACGCATCCGCTTCACAGTTTCAAGGGCATCTACCTTTCGAATTGCATATCAGAACGTTACTTCATGGAGTTGGGTCCATTCCATTACCGTTTGCGCCCCATGAGTATCGCACATGATATACCCAGGGTAGGGGTCCGAAAGCTATCGAATCCGGAACGCAAACATCTGGAAAAGAATTGGAGTTTATCTGTGGAACACCTTCTCTCCCAGGAGGGGTACAGCTCAATCCTCCCCCTGCTTCCCATTCTCACATCGTTGAATCATTCCACGTACCCTGCATGGCACGCGTACTACAAACGAGTGTACGGAGCGTCTGTGGAGGACGACGTCGATCTCAACACATTTACGTGGTTTTATAGTTTTGCCCCTATTCGTATTATACCAACGTGCGTTGCTCCACGGTCGTTACGACGTCTTCTGGTAGACACAGCATTTGTATTCAGAGACAGACGTATGCCGTTTGATCCGCGAAGGAATATTCGCCCAGAATGCATAATAGGACGCCATGGTTTCTTTGTGACGAGAAACCAACCAACTGTCCTACATAAACGTCTGATTGAGGTGATGCGTACCAATGCGGGTGAGGGGGCCACAGAACTGTTTGAGCGTTGGTTCTATCATTTACGTGGTACAGGGTGGTGGTTGAGTTCGTCGGTGGTAAGGAAAACGTACGCACACACAAATCACCTAGTGGAGGTCGTTTCCGAGTGCAACGAAGAGCATGAACCCGAGCTGTTCACTGGTCCTGACGGCAAGCAGCGACCGACACGGTATACGTACAGGAATGGAATCCTGAAATTGCGTCACCACAAAAAAAACAATGCGAGCTGAATTCATCATTGGACTCATTGTACTAGTACTGCTTCCATATCCCAATACTCCATTTGTGAAGTCATTCTTTTCGTTTTCTGTCACGGATGGACGTAAACGGTCCATGAAATACACCTTTTACCATTTTATCACCGACGGTACTCGAGAGTTCATGCGTATAAAGAATCATCCTCCAACACGATTACCATACAAACTATACAGAAATCAACCCACATTCCTCTCTCCAAATGGCCAGTTCACATCGTATGTGAACTCGTGTATTGATATGTTATCGATGCGGAGCTCATGTGCACTGACAGTAGGTGTTGTCGTTTCCAAACGTCATAAATTGCGTAAACAAATGTCCTACGGAAATTTCTTCCGCATAGCAAAGTTCGCATTTATTCCTTGGGAAGGCCGGTATCAAAATGGACTGAGTATGTCACGGGCGATTGCCGCTGAGCGAGATTCTCAGGAAACATATTCGTCAGCGTGTACATTTTGGCGCAAAATACTTACATGCGATGTAGCCCTGAACCAATGGAGACTCCCATGTGAGGAATTGTGGATAGCGCCACCCTCAAACCCGCCTACATTGTTGGATACGTGTCGATTCGATGACATGTCCCTCACCACCTCAATTTGTCTGGCCAACCTCAGAAACAGTTGGTACATTCATAGTGTGCAATTTTACAAATCGCCACTGTGATTTTCAGACGCTCACATGAGGATAACCAGCTTGAGGTGAAATTTACATTGCACGCGCGGGTCGGTCCGTAGATGTCGCACTGCTTTGACATTACGTTGGCGCCTCAGTCCGGAGTTTTAGACAGACGGTACGTAAGGAGGAAAACACATGAGTGCCTATCGATGGGTCACACATTCCGTAAACCGTTCACCAATTTTGAAGTCGGTTCCATGTGCAATTGTACTCATCATGGAGGACTCTCCGCGTTACAACCGTCTTGTGAAGATGTTGTCAAACTTCCCAATCTGTCGACATGTCATACTGCAATACAACAAGGGATACAGGTCTGTGCCAAAGAAAGGAGTTGACAATACCTCGAAAGACATTTTACACGCCACATCATTCGCATGCCATCACGCCATGCGAAGGTTTGGCGATTCGTCACCCGTATTGGTTCTCGAAGACGACGTATCCTTCCGGCCGTCTGTATGGGACCACGCAAGGCACATCGACGAATACATCTCGTGTCGTGATACTATATGGGACATCTACTCTTTGGGTTCTATCGTGGCATACGCCCGACCGTTCCAGTTTGGCCGTCACATTACCGTTCCCACAGCAGGGTGTGCACACGCATGGGTCTTCCATCCGTGCATGTCAGTGCAACTTCAGCAGGAGGCATTCATACGTCGGGTGCACGCGCGAATGGACACGAGGAGCAACAGCGGTCTTCCACCATTCCTGCCGAGTACAAAGGACAATGTCCTTTCGTCCATGTGCAAAACGGTGGTGTACTTTCGCTCAGTCGCAACCCAACCTCACGTGTATACACAGAACTCGCGTTTATGGATGAACCCGGTAGTTGCATTTTGGATAGAGGTATTAGGAGCTAAAGGAGATGGGGCGTTGCTTTACAACGTTGCCTCCGCAATGGTACCGATAGGAGGATGCATCGCGGGTCCTGTTGGGGTCGTCACCCTTCTAATTGCGTGCATTTGCTACCGTGTGTAATACTCTCGAAGGAGGTACACAACCACGAGGACTGCGACCAACCACACTACCAGACGACGGCGCGTCAGGATGCCGTCCGTGTCGGCGTCCGTGAGCGCCGCGCCGCACCGCTCAAAGTCGACGAGGTAGAGGCGCTTGCCGTCGCGCAACACATTCTTGTACAGGAGGTCGTTGTGGTACAGTCCCGTGTCCCTTCGGAATCGCCGATGCAACTTGCGAAGGCGCGCGTTCAACCTCCAGCGCGAGGAGGTGTTGAGGAGCGACCCTATGAAGGGAAGGCCGCTGTCCCACACGGTGCCGAGCGGTTTGCCCACGCGCTCGACGGTGAGGGTGCGCGCCTTGCGGTCGTGCGAGATTAGACGTGGGACGTAGGGCAAGTTTTTTTGGTAGATTCCGAGTTCGCGTGCGAAGACCTCCTTGCTCGCAAAGGTCTTGGTGCACTGAGTGGCGGAGCAGCAAACGGTAGAGTCGGTGGAGGTTGGGTCGGTGAGTCGTTTGAGGAACCCGGGGACGGTGGTCTCCGAGTCACACGCCGACATACGTCTTACTACAGGAGGGGAAAAAATGAATTCGTTTGTTCCACACACACACACACACATCCATACGGATACGGTCCTTCAGCACCTCATCTGGATTGTGGTACTACAGTAAAAAAATGATGCGATGTACATAAAATGGAGTGTGTGCGTGCACCTCGTCCTGACGTGGTGCGGGCCTGCGGCCTCATTGCATTTGCATACATTGCGATGTCGGGAGGTACGTGTTGTCCATGGAAGCGTGTCGTCGCATCCCTCATCGTGGTCAACGGACTCCTGTGTCACCTGACGCAGACGTGTTCGTGTCAGCGGTTGGACGTGCTCATCAATGCACTCATTATCCTCCTTCTGAATACCACCTCTCCCGATCAACCCTACCTTTTACTCACCACCGTGATGGTACTTGCAACTTGGAAATCATGTCACGGACGACCGGAACGCGCGTGGTTGCACGTCCTCGGAGTGCAGTGGCTCGGAGCGTACGTCCTTTCCCGCGCCTGATCAAAAGTCGGCGTCCAGTCCAAACGTGTGGTCCTCCCCCGGACGCACGCGCGCCCCCGCCTTCTGATACGACGTCTCGCGATTCTCAAAGAAGTTGGCCTTGGTCTCCAACCCCTGCGTGAGCATGAACTCAAAGGGACACGACACGTGGAAGAGCTTCGGGTGACCCAACTGCACCAGAAGCCGGTCCGCCACAAACTCAATGTAAGTGGACATGTCCGCCGCGTTCATGCCGATCAGGGACACGGGAAGTGCGTCGCAGATGAACTCCTTCTCGTGCTCTACGGCGTCGCGCACAATCTCGTGCACTGTTTCGTCCGTCAACTTGTTCGCCAACAGATCATTGTACAGATGCGCCGCAAAGTCCTGATGCATGCCTTCGTCACGCGCAATGAGGGTGTTGCTGGTGCACAACCCTGGCATGAGACGTCGCTCCTTCAACCAGAAGATCGCGCAAAAGGACCCCGAGAAGAAAATACCCTCGACGACCGCAAATGCGACGAGACGCTCCGCAAAGGATGCGTCATCGTTGTCGATCCAACGGATCGCCCATTCCGCCTTCTTCTGGATGCACGGGAAGTGGTCGATGGCATGGAAGAGACGATCCCTCACCACCTCGTCCACGATGTAGGTCTCAATGAGTAGACTGTACATTTCGTTGTGTACATTCTCCATGGCCTTCTGAAAGTCGTAGAAGCACTTGGCCTCACGGATACACACCTCCCGTCCGAACCGTTCTGCAAGGTTGTCGTTGACGATCCCGTCCGAGTTGGCAAAAAAGGCGAGGACCATGGACACAAAGTGACGTTCGTCCGTGGTGAGGCACTCCCAGTCCGCGAGGTCCTTGCTCAGATCCACCTCTCCCACCGTCCAAAATGCAGCGAATGCCTTCTTGTACAATTTCCAGGTTTGAGCGTAGCGAATCGGGAATAGGTTGAGGCGTTTCTCCTCCGGTGACAGCAAAACCTCAGACGTGCGCATTTGTAGTATGTGTTTTGGTACTTTTGGTTGTTGGTACACGCACACACACACACACACACGAAGGCGGCGTTAATGGTGTCTGGTACATTTTTTTCTTCAAACATCGTACAAATGGACTTCGTACGCACCTCTACTCTTGTTGCGGGGACGATTCCGCCTCTTTTCCACGACGACATTCGTCGTTTCAGTTGGAAACTCTCTCTTCCGATACCTGTGCAGTGGTGCAGCGTCTGCGGACGTGCTAACGCATGGGACACGCAGTCACCACCGGTGCATCAGCAATGGGATTGGCGCTGTATATGGTGTAAGGGGGTACACTTCTCTCAGGTGAGACGTAGTTCCGTGACGATGCGCCTTTGAACGTCGTCCGCCACCAAACCTTCACCTCGTTCGAAGGCGGCGAGCGTTTCCACATCGCAACAGACTCGCTGTGCGAGCTCGTGTACAGTGAGACGATTCTGTATGCGCGCGATCTGCATGCGTTCTCTCAGGTCCTTTGTGCGCGTTACCATCGTGGTCGTTGCATCCGTCGTCACGGAGGGTGTCGATGGTGCTGGTCGCTGCCGCAAAAGTGACCAAGTTTGCCAGACAGGAACGTAGTTTCCCGTATGGGTGTCGATATGCATCAGTGTGACACACGTTCGTGTAGACACACCCGCGAGTGCACGATTCTAAGGCTGTCAAAGAGAGATGCTTCCCACCGATAACGACACATGGTTTCTCATTCGTTCGTACTTTGAAAAGTATGGCATGTGCCGTCATCAGATCGAGAGTTACAACAACTTCCTTCAGATCCTGCTTCCGCACATCGTTCAGGAATCGTCGGAGATGCGCGTCACGGAGGGAGACTCCGAACACGTCGTTTCCATGTGCAATCTAAGCGTAGAACGTCCCACCGTCACCGACGCCGACGGAACGGAACGCAGCCTCGAACCGCACATGGCGCGTCTGCGGAACCTCACCTATTCGAGCGCCATTATGGTCGACGTCGTGCACGACATTTACCGAAATGGTGCACAGGTGGAACGCCGCCTCTTCCGTGAGACCTGCCTGTGTCGTCTTCCAATCATGCTCGGTTGCGACGCGTGTCACACGCAACATTTGGAAAGTCACATGGAATGCCCACTCGACCAGGGCGGATACTTTATAGTGGGGGGATGCGAAAAGGTATTGGTGGCACAGGAAAAACTTCACCAGAACGTCCCCTACGTCTTCAGTGTCAAGCAACCGTCGCGATTCTTCCTGCAGTGCGAGATTCGCAGTTGCAACGAACGGAAGTTGCGGAGTACATCATCGCTATACATTTACATTACGAATGCAAAGAAGGGGGCGATTCCGTGCATGGTTGCGGAACTTCCCTTTGTGACGATGCACGTTCCCGTGCTCGCACTCTTCCGTCTTCTGGGGGTGGAGACACGTCAGGCGGTAATGGAGGCGATCGTCGGGACGGAGGACGCCATGGAGTACCGTCTCTTGTGCTCCATTCTCGACAACGACAATACTGCCGATATGAGTGTGGAGGCGCTTTACGAGTACATTGGACGTGAAGGAACTCGCGAAGTGACGCGCGAAAGGCGACAGCGCTACCTAGATCACATCATAAACTGCGAGGTTCTTCCGCACCAGGGTCTCACCTCCACTCCCGAGATTCTGCGTTCCAAGGCGCTGTTTTTGGGGATCATGATCCGCAAGCTCATTAAGGTGTACATGGGAGATTTACAGTGCGACGATCGCGATCATCTCGCCGCGAAGCGCATCGACTGTGCCGGTACGCAATTCGGCCTTCTCTTCCGACAGGTGTTTCGTACCGTGCACAAGTCCATATCCATTCAGTTGCAGCGCGTTGCGGAGACGGGAAAGATGAACTTTACAAACATTGGCAACTTTATCACATCCAAGAAGTTGACGCAGCAGTTTCGATATGCACTGGCAACGGGAAACTGGGGAATCATGTCCATGCGTGGAACGACGGCACAGACGGGCGTCGCGCAGCAACTGGGTCGCATGACGAGTGCATCCACACTATCCCTATTGCGCAAGGTATCGACGCCCGTGGCGCGGGAGACGAAGAATCCAAAGCCGCGCCAATTGCATCCGACCTCGTGGGGTCTCATCTGCCCCATGGACACTCCTGAGGGAGGCGCGTGTGGACTGACAAAGGCGATCGCTATGCTCGCACACATTCGCATCGGCACCTTCTCGGATGCAATTTTGGAGCAACTTCATACGATGTTCGAACTTGAACTCGATGGAGGAATACAGTATGCTCTTCATGCGACGTCAAAGGAGCGTTCGAATGGCGTTCCCATCTTGGTAAACGGAGCCCTCATCATGTATACGCAACCGTCGATTATTCAGGACGTTCTCACGTTACTTCGCACACGGCGACGCGATGGACGTCTTCCCTTCGACACCACAGTGGCCTATGTGGATGGACATGTCATCGTGGAGAGCGATCCGGGGTGCATGTTGCGCCCCCTTTTGCGCGTCGACCGTCTGAACGAGTTTACGCACCTGGTGCGCAACACGACGCGCCCCAACATGCTGATGGACGAACTAATCTCTGAGGGCGTTGTGGAGTACATTGACAAGCAAGAGGAAAATGGATTGCGCGTCGCTCTAAACCCGTATGAAGAACCGATGGAAGGATGGAGTGTGTACACGCACTGTGAGGTGGACTCATCCATGATCACAGGGTTGTGTGGGGCACTCATTCCGTTTCCCGACTTCAACCAGTCTCCGCGCAATACGTATCAGTCGGCGATGATGAAGCAAGCGCTCGGAATACCCACACTCAATCACTCGTTGCGCATGGACACCATTCTCCACGTCATGGCAAGTCCACAACGTCCCATGGTGACGACGCGCATGGACTCGCTTGTGGGGGTGTCCGAGGCACCCGCCGGGATCAACGTCATCGTTGCCATCATGTCCTACACCGGACAAAATCAAGAGGATTCCCTGATCGTCAACCGCGCGTCGTTGGAGCGCGGTATGTTCACGAGTGTCAAGTACCAGACCTTTCGCGACGAAGAACATCAAAACGGTGGGTCCGACGCCGAGCGTTTCAAGAATGTTGGGAAGATGCAAACCGTGTTGGGAAAGCGCGATTCCAACTATGACCATTTGGAGGACTCGGGCACCGTTGCGGTCGGAACGCGTCTGAAACCCAACGACGTGATCATTTCGAAAACAGTGACGACGACGGATCTGGGTGAGGGGACACGACGCACCGTCGAACGCGACTCGTCGACCGTCATGCGCGAACCGGGGATCGTCGACTCGGTACTTCACGTCACCAACGAGGACGGCACGCGAGGTGCCAAGGTGAAGGTGCGCAACACGCGCCGCCCCATCGTCGGGGACAAACTGTCGTCGCGTTGCGGACAAAAGGGCGTCATCGGTGCCATTCTTCCCCAAGAGGACATGCCCTACACGGAGGACGGTATGGTACCAGACATCATCGTCAATCCGCACGCGATTCCTTCACGGATGACCATTGGTCAACTCACCGAATGTCTTCTCTCCATATTAGGAACGTTCACGGGCGAACGGGGTGACGGTACCATGTTCCGAGGAACGTCGCTCGAGTTCATGTGTGACGAGCTCGAGCGACACGGGTATGACCGTCACGGACGGACCACATTGTACAATGGATTCACGGGAGAGGCGTTCGAGGCAAAGGTGTTCATGGGACCCACCTACTACCAACGCCTACGTCACATGGCCGCGGACAAGGACCACGCACGACCTCGCGGTCCCGTACACTGGTTGTCACGCCAACCGACCGAGGGACGCGCGCGAAATGGAGGACTTCGGTTCGGAGAAATGGAGCGCGATTGTTTGATATCTCATGGAGCGTCGCAAATGATTCTGGACCGTCTTCTCGACAACTCGGACCCTGCGACGCTGACCGTTTGCGGTACGTGCGGACTTCTCGCGCAACCACCCGCGGAGCACACAGTCGTGCGCAACCGCAACGCCGTGTGTCAAAACTGCGCGGAGAAGGGACGCGTCACGGAAATGCACACACCGTACTCCTTCCGCCTCCTCCTTCAGGAGTTGCAGGCGATGTCGGTCGCAGTGCGGTTCGAATTCGATGATGAATGAGACGAGGGGCGGATCAGTGTGTGTCGAGGTGTGTGTGTGAAACGTATGCGTGTTAAAAACAATGTCCAATGTCGTGTTTCATGTGAATGACGAGTCGGTACTCTGTGGTCGCGAGCGAACACTTTTACAACTCCTTCAGCGAGAGTACACGCCGGACATTGCTCGAACGGTACTCGTCCCACTCATGACGCAAACTAGTCCCATCTCCCTTCGCGCGCTCGATTGGGCGGTAGTGAACTGGAGCAAGCAACACAACATCGTTTGCACATCCATTGTTCCCGGCCATATGACCAACATTCACCACTCATACCGAAGTGCACTGAAGTACTGGAAGCGTCGCCTCTTTGATCCATTTCGCCGCCGGTCGCGCGCGACGGTGACCATTGACGGCGAGGAGTTCGAAACGACCCTCGGACAAGCAAACTTTGCTCTCTGGACGTACAAGACGGGGGTACTCAACTACGTGACCACGAACATCGAAGTCATCGAGGCCGACATGAACCGTGTGTCGCAACGCCAAAAGCGTCTGCGACGCGACGCAAAACGCGATGGAAATGTCCACAAGCGTCGTGAACTGACTCAGAGAAACACGAGCCTATGTGTCGCATACCGTGCTCCCCAGTGCATTCGATTTTCAAAGTCGTAAAGAGAATGTGTGCGTTTGTGATCCGAAAGTCACATCAAAATTTTTTTCGTCCATGTCATGTAACCAACCCCCTCAAAATCACCGAACTCCAGACTAACGTCGACACACTGACAAAATAATGGATTCGGCAAACATTGGATCGATCACCAACCCCGTGAACTCTGAGGAGTTTCTCCCGCCCGCCGCGTGCCGGCACAAGCGTGGCGACATGGAATTTGTCAAGTCGCAACAGGCGGACCGTGAGCGCATGGTCTGCGCCGTAGGTCTCGACGTGCACTACGAACTCAACGTTCTTTCGGGCGAGACTGGTTCTTACCAGCCGCGCCTGCGTCCGTTCAACCCTCGTATGAGTGGTCCGGCGTGCCCGTACAACTACACTGGCAAGTTCCTTGGAGAGGCGAGCATCAACGACGTGTGCGACGATCCCATCGAACTCGGACGCAAGATCCACGCGGAGCAGCCGTACGATACGGCGCTCTACCGCAAGCACGATCCGCGCAGGGTGTCGAAGACGGTTGTCATTCGCGACTACGGCTGCAAGGTTCCCATCACCCTCGCGGACACGGAGCACATTGCGCGCGCCGTGCTCAACAACTACCCCGACCGGTACGTGGACTTCCTCAAGGAGTTCGTGTCCAACATCATGGGTGAGGCGATGAAGAAGTACCTCGTCACCTATCGCGATGCTCTCAACCGCATCCTCGAGAACCCTACCGAACTCAACCGCGTCTCGTGGGGCGCGTACAAGAACGTCCAGGGCGGTCACTCGCCGCACCTCAAGGCGGATGATGTTAAGACGACCGCGGAACAGGTGTACGGCGTGGACTGCACCCTTCCGTGGGATGACAACATCACGGAGGCGCTCTCGAAGGTCATTTACACCAAGGGAGACACCACGACGGGGTCTCTCACCGCGAGCGACGTCTTCGACATGCGTCCGTGCCTTCAGCAGCACATCGCGACGTTGGACGACATGAGTTCGATGTGGTGCCAGGGGTTCGCCACCAAGGAACGGTTTGCACTCGCCATGATCTGGTGGTGCAACGAGCAGGGACGCAACCTTTCTCAGGATCTGGCGCTGCTGAAGGACAGCGACCACCCCAATTACAACCTCATCGAGTTGCACGTTCCGGTCAACCCGTTCCACATGAAGGACCCCAAAGGTACTCCGAAGGACCCGTCTCCGGACCAGAACTGCGCCATCCGCGCGGACCTGAGAGACCGTCCACGTGGCATTCCAAACAAGTACGAGGCAAAGGAGACGGTGGCGTTCCGTGTTCCGGTGGGTCAGTGGACGGGAAACAACGAGACACCAAACGTGATCCTGAACTCCTCCAAGTCCCAGTTCTCGTGGGGATGGGGTCACCCGGCGAACCTCACCGTGAATACTCCCGTGTTCTCACGACGGATTTATGCTGAGACGGGTGCAGGGACGGAATGGCATCACGCTAACGATAATAATGTCTTTTACACTATGTGCGCACCATATCTGAGATACGTGTTCAATGAAATCGACCAGACAGGGAGGAGCACTCGTCAAGATATTCATCCGGATCCTAATGTGTATCGCGCTGGTCCTCTTGCTCCTCCTCCAGTGGCGCCTCCTGTACCTGCAAATCCGGTTCAGTACGACTCGAACACTTGGCGCACTGTCCCTGTACAAGATGCAGGTGCGTATACACAGGGTGGGTTCAAGGTGTACGAGTACCCGTGCTCTACGGAATACGTGCGCTCCCACCGTTGGGGTGCCGCGTTCGCAGGCGCCAAGGCTGATCAGGCGGGTCAGATGGTGCAGGGTGCAGTCGACATTCCCGTGGTCGACCCTGCCCAAAAGCGGAAGAATCGCACCCTGCGCGAATCTCTCGGTGCAGACGACGACGACGCGCGCTCCATGGCGTCCTTCTACAGAGGAACGTCGTCAGACCGCACGTATGGTTCGCTGCTCGGTCTCACGAAGAGTACCGGCAATAACGGCGTGCCGAAATGGTCCATCATGCAGTTCTCGGACGACAATACTACAATGAATATGCCAGGAGACGTGAGTCAGGAAATCTGTGACACGGCGGAACGCGTTGCACCCGTGATCGACAACGACCCAGCAGTGTGCGCCCCGGACGGTGTCTCCATCGTGCGTCGGTCGTTCTCGGGAGCGTGCCGTCATCTCGATCCGTTCTTCACGAATGGACCGAACTGTCTGGTCACCACCGTCGACGACAAGATCCCCGACGACCGTGTCGTCCACGTACTGATCAAGTCGCGTTGCTTCTCGTACTACAACATTTCCGAGATTGGGACGACGGACTTTTTCAGAAACACCATGACGACCGCTCTTTCGAATGTGCGCAAGTTCGCGTCCATGTCCGGCATCATGAATGTCGCGCCCTCCGACGTGGGTGCGTACTTGAACAGCTACACCAATGCAGGTGGGAACTATCCGTTCCGTACCGTCGTCCCTCCCCTTGCAGTGCTGGGGTCGCACGAGGGATCCATCCTTCCATTTGCGGATATCTACACCAGCGGTGCGGAGCAGCGTCGCAACTTCGACACCAACTTCAACAACGCCAACGAGTTGGAACGGCGCGACGCGTCCGGCAACGTGACAGCAGAGGGAGCGAAGCACGTCGTCATCAACCAGCCCTTCATTCCCTCCTTCTGCATCGACATGAACAATGTCGACTGGAAGCGAACGGAGTCTGGCGGTCCAGGGAACAAGGGGTACACCGACCTCGTCATGACCGACATCAAGACGGATACCCAGATGCAGTACATGAAGAATGCGATGCGAATCATCACGGTGCGCACCGTCCTCTCTGTCATTCTTGGCATGGACA
>MDSV01023563.1_pt1 | contig 15858 bp, 13 predicted proteins | sample 810851 | NCBI WGS metagenome assembly MDSV01 (sample SAMN05326640, study PRJNA326480) | marine metagenome | isolation source: seawater | place: Atlantic Ocean: North East | collected 2012
AGTAAAATAATTTGATGATTGATTATTTAATTGAAAATAAATCTATTATCGAGCTTCTTATTGTTTCATCAATTGGTATAACTTCATTTGTTTTTATTCTTATGGTGGCAATTAAAAAATAAATTGGGAATCTTTATTGTTTTTATAAAATTAAGCAACTCTGGCTCAAATATCTATTTTTGATAGAGAATACCTAAGTACTTATATATTATTCCTATAAACTCACCCCTTGAGGTTAGTTTTATATTATTTTCATTAATTATTATTAATCCAGAATTCTGTTGTTCTTCTAGTCGCTTTTCAATCAGGTAATTACTAGATAGTTTCTCTAATTTGTAGATATCTTCAACTAATATTTCTTCTTTTTCTATGTAATAATCTAGCATTTCTACGGTAAGGGATCTATCAATATAAGCTATCACTGACATAAAATATAAAATGACAGCAGGAATTGAAATAAAAATAATTTCGAAATTAATAAATTTTAAAGAGTAGGTAAAACTTGAAAAAACTAAAAATTGTATTAAAAAATTTATAGTGGGCGATAGTTGAAAAATATTTATTAATCTCCAAGTTAATAGATGAAAAAATAAAAAAAGAAGTAAAAACAAAGAATACTTAGTAATTACTTTGTTCATTTAGATGATAGTCTCAGCCATTTTTAGCAGAGTTTTATAAGAATCATAATCATATTCGAATTCTTTTAATGCCCAATTTTCATCAAAATAAGAATCGGAAGTGTAACCTCCAAAATGCCACTTTGTAAAATTAGTCAACCTCAAGTTAACAAGCATGTATCCAAAAAAGATAAAAACTTTTGGATGGATATTTATTTTTTTTATCTTTTTATCAAATTTAATTTCTAAATTTTTTAGATATTCGTTTAATTTCATCGGATTAGGTGCTGCTGCAGGCCATATACCAGTTATCTTATTTTCCATAATATGTTCAACAACCCTAGCAACATCAGTAACGTCAACGAATTGCATAATTTGGTTACCATTATTTGTTACTGGGACTGGAATTCCTTTTTTAATTAATTTGAAGAAAATTTCAAATACTCCTCCTCTGGATTCTCCAAGTATTGCTTTTGGCCTAACAATTGCTAAGTTATTAAAATTTTTATTATTCAAAAGTAGCTTTTCCGCTTCTAGTTTAGAATTTCCATATAAATCAAGTGGTGTTTGATTTGTCGACGGTCTTATTGGGTTCTCTTCAGGAATTCCATAAGTTCCACTTGAGCTAACATATATAAAAAAAACATTCTCATCAAACTGAGACTTTGTAACTTCTTGAACAGAAAATATATTTTTATCCATTAATCTTTTTTTATTATTTTTAAATGGCAAGACTGTAGCTAAGTCGATTATGTAGTCGTATTCTGAAAGATCATAATTTTTCATATTTATGAACTCAGTTACGTCCATCTCATGATGGCTAATATTATTTTTTGAAAAATTGGAAGGTTCTAAGTCTACTGTGTCAATATTATATTCTTTTTCAGATACTAGTTTCAATACTTTTTTTCCGAGAAATCCTGAAGAGCCAAAAATGAGAACTTTATTCATAATGGTAATATAGTATATTCTCCGTATTTTTAAAGAGATCAAATTATCAAACCATTATCAAAACTTTCTTATAATAATTTCATTAACTTAAACTTCATTGCTCACCCTTTAATAAATGAAAGCTAAATGAAGGTGTTTAATGTAAAATGGTTAAAGAAAATATGGTTTGCCTCTTGTCATATAAAGTAAAAAAGTTTATTAAACATGGATAAAAAAGAAATAATTGTAGTTACAGGATCAAATGGCTGGTTATCGCAAAATTTTCTTAGAATTTTAAATGATAAAAATACTGTAAATAGAAAAATTATTACTATTTCTGCTGAAAGTGATTGGAAAAAAATTAATCAACCAGATTATGATATCCACTTAATACACAATGCTTTTGTGCTTCCACAATCAAATAAAATCAAAACAGCTCAAAGCTACCATCAACAACTAGATAATTTATTTAAAGATACCAAAAATTTTATAGAGAATAATAATATAAAAAGCTTGTATTACCCTTCATCGGGTTTAGTTAATATTCAAAATAACAAAGATTCTAAAATTTATTCAATATATAAAGAACAGAAACTGAAAGAGGAGGAACAATTTACTCAATTATCTTTAAAATACAACTTTACATTAGTTGTCTCACGCATATTCTCAATGATTGGTCCAGTAAATTCTAAACTACCAAAGAGTAGTTTTATTTCATTAATGACACAGGCTATTGAATTAAATAAAATAATAATAGAAAGCGACACGAATGATACTCATTCGGTTTGCTTTATAGATCATTTAGTCAATATAGTTATTGAATTGCTGATTAACTCTAAGAAAGGATCTAAATATTCATTTGATGCGGTTGACATAACAATCTCTTTAAAAAACTTTAGCTTACAGCTTGCTAACTCTTTGGGGCTTAAAGATAAAGATATTGAGGATAGTTTTAATCCTAATCAAGTAACTAATAAATATGTTGGTAGCGATAGTCAATATAAAACACTTCTCAATAAAAGTAATTTTATTAAATATGATCTTTCTTCTTACATAACCAAAATTATTGAAACTAGCTATTAGACACAGCCCCCATCTTTTGTGTAGTGAGAATAAATTAAAAATAAATTGTTTGCAAGAAATATTAAAGATATTTAAACAGAATTGAAGTAAGAACCAATCTGGTTCTGATAATTATTATTTCAAAACCTTATTACTTTATGACAAATATTTAAAACATATTTATTAAACTTATGATGTGCAAGTTTTCCAAATAACTTACTTTATAAAAAATGTTCTAAGTATAAAAAAAATTAAGAGAATTAGTTTTAGAAATGATATAAACGGCCTTAGGGCTGTTGCTGTTGTTGGGGTTGTTCTTTACCACTTAGATATTAAGTATTTTGGAGGAGGATACTTAGGTGTAGATATTTTTTTTGTTATTTCTGGATATTTAATCTCAAACATTATTTTTTCAGAACTTAATCAAGGTAAATTCTCACTTAAAAATTTTTATATAAGAAGAGTAAGAAGAATTTTACCTGCTTTACTTTCAACTATTCTAATTACAATTCCATTCGCTTATTTTTTATTACTACCAAAACAAACATTAGAGTACTTAAGCTCAATAATTTATACACTATTTTTCTTATCAAATGTTTATTTTTCAAAGTTAGATTTTTATAATTCTGAGCCAGCCGATTTAATGCCCTTTCTTCACACATGGAGCTTAGGAATTGAAGAACAGTTTTATCTTATCTTTCCAATTATGTCTTTAATACTGTATAAATTATTTAAAGATAAGATAATTATTTTTTTTATGTTAATCTTTACATTTTCACTATATATAAATATAGGATCATCTTTTGTAAAATTTTATTTATTGCATTTTAGGGCCTGGCAACTTATTGCTGGTGTAATGCTCTGCATAGTTAGTCAAAATTTTAGAATTAAATACATAGATTTTGCTGGACTTTTAATAATTTTCTATTGCTATTTTAAATTTGACGATAAATATATTTTGGAGATAGAGCCAAGAATATTTGTAACCTTAGGTACAGCGCTCATAATATTTTCAAATAATCATAACTCTATAATAGAAAAATTTTCAAAAAATAAAATAGTTCACAATCTTGGATTAACTTCTTTTTCACTTTATTTACTTCATCAGCCAATTTTTGCTTTTGGAAGAATATTTTCAAATAAACAAACACTTTTATTAGGTAATAAAGAGAATCCAAATTATTTTTCAGAATTAATTTTTGAAAAATATTTACCTTATTACATATTATTTTTATTGATAGTTACAAACTTAAATTATAAATATGTAGAGAAAAAATTTATAAATAAACTAACTAGAGTAAGCGTTCTTCTTTTACCCATGATTTTAATTCTAGTAATAGCGGCTATCGGTTTAAGTAATAATGGATATGAGTTTAGATTTAGTAATCAGTCCCAAGATATTTTACAATTTCAAGACAATCGAACAAATAGTTTATCCCTCCAAGGGGAGAATTGCTGGGAAAGAAAAAAAATTGAACGTATTTGTGAATTTGATAGAAACTCCAATAACTCAGTCTACAATTTCGGCGATTCGCATGCAGGGGTACTGAGTTTGTTTTTATCAACCTCAGATGATTTAAAGCAATTCAACTATATTGACATTACAGGTTGTATTAAATATATTGAAAATATAAATGCTTCAAAAGAATGTGAAGAACGAGGTTATGATTTACTTAGTTTTAACAGTTATCTAAAAAATATAAATAATTCAACTGTAATTTATTTTATTAACGCTGATATGGAGATAAAAAAACATGGTGAGGTTGAATTTAGAAAATATTTTGAAACAACAGTAAATATATTCCTTAAGAATAATAACAAATTGATATTAATTTACCCTGTCCCGCAACACCCATTCAGTATCCCAGAACAGTTTATTCAGAAGGAATTAGATTTTTATGATAATGTTTCAATGCCAGTTGAATACTTCATAGAAAGCAGAGAAACAATATTAACCTATCAAATTTATGATAGTTTAAGAAATAAAAATATTTACAAAGTTTATCCAAAAGAAATATTCTGTGATTCTTTTATTTCACAGGAGTGCGCGGGTGCTTTTGAAGGATTAATCTTTTATTATGATACAGAACACCTAACTAAAACTGGTGCAAAATTAGTTGGAGATAGGGTAGTTGAGATAATTAATTTAAAAGACTAAATTTTAAAATAAAATGCTAAAAAATTTAGATTTAAAATTATTTGTAAAAAATAAATATTTAATAAACATAGAATCAAACTAATGTCTGTAAAACATATAGGTATATTTTGATTTCTAATCTTTTAATTCAAATTGTTCACTATTCAAAGCTTTCTGATAGAAAAGAATTTATTGATAAACTATTTAAAAATGAAAATTTAGAGATTAATTATATATTGGATTATGACAGGGAAGTTTTAAACACTGCCCCTGAAGAATATAAGTATATAAAAAATAAAGATCAATTTTTAGGAAAAATTACTGAGCTATGGAAAATTTATGATGAGAAATACCGAGTTCTCTCTGATGCTGAGTTGTCGTGTTATTTTAAGCATCTAATGTCTTTAAATAATATATCTAATTCAGATAAAGAATATGGATTAATTCTTGAAGATGATGTTATTAATTTAAAACCAATAAAAAAGAACCTAAATAGTATTATCAGTAAGTTTAGTAAGACAGATTGGGATATAGTATTTTTAGGTAAAGGATCAGGAAAAGATTTTATAAAATCTAAAACAAAAAAAGATTTTTTTAATCTAAGATATCTAAAGCCATCTCACCCAGCTAGTAACTGTGCGGAAGCTTACATTATAAAGAAGAAATCTGCAGGTTTACTCTATAAAGCAATGAAAGAATTCAATCTTCCATATGACTGGGAAATGGCTTATAAAATGTATGAATTAGATTTTAAAGTTCGCTGGTTTTATCCTCCTGTCTTCAAACAAGGATCACAAGATAAAACATATAAATCAGAATTAAGATAATTTTTTTGATATTAATCTAAAAAGTTAATGCTCAGTTTTCCAAACAAATATAATAGATATATGTTCCTGTCTTATATAAAACAAAACAAATTTTATATCTTTGCAACAATAATTTATATATTTTCACTTCTGTTTGTTAAAGAAATGAATTTTTTGTTTTACAACACTACCGACAGTCCAGACTTTTACAGGTACTTTGGATATTTAGAATATAATGCAGGAATTATTGATTATACAGACAACGAACAGGGATTCGCATATTATGATATTCAATCTATTTACTTCTATTTAAAAAATTATGATATAACTTCTAATAATTTTTTTGTCTATATAGGAAAAAGCATACAAGAAGTCAATTTTATTCTTTTCTTGATTGGATCTGCTGGAGTTGCAAAACTTCTTTCAACATTTAAATACAATAAGGTCCAAATTATAGTTGCTATGATATTTATTAATTTTATGCCAATAAGCATTGCGCAAAGGATAGTGTTTAAGCCAGAAATTTTAGCTTTTGCACTTTTTCCATGGGTACTCGTTCTTCTAGAGAAGTTTTTTCAAACACAGGATAAGCTCTATCTTATTACAGCGGGATCATTGTCCATAATATTGTTCAGCCAGAAAGGATCAATTTTTGGAATGACAATCTTTGTGCTCATAATCTATTACTCATCTAAATTTTTACGGTTAAAAGATAAAAAAAATATATTTTTGATTCTGTTGCCTTTATTAGTTTTCTTTGTTTTATTATTTCAAGAAAATAATCAATTAAATCAAAAAAACATCTTTAATATTGAAAGCATTTCAGAAAGAGAAGCAAAATATGATAATAAAGGAACTTTAAGTTTACTATATAAAGTTAACCCAAAGAGCCTCATATACCTTCCCTATAAACATCGACATAATTACTCTGTCATGCATATTACATTATTAGATTCATTTGGTGATTATTTTGACTTATATTGGGATGACGATTCTCAGAATTATTTTAAAGGAAGAAAAGATATTGTAAATTTTAGCTTGTCTGAAAAAATGCAACCACCCAAATTAAACATACAAACAAATCAGATAACAATATTTGTGCAAGAGGACACAGACAACAGCTATTTAAGAAAAACAACTTCATTATTTATTTCATTTTTCTTTTATTTTATGTTGGTAAAACATTTTTTAAGAGCTGATAAAAATAGAAAGAAATTTTTAACACTTCCATTTATAGGGTTTCTAATTCTTACAACCCATATAATTACTGGATTTCCTGAAAACAACTTTGACCCAAATATTGGTGATACACTGAAGCCTCTTTATTACTCTTTCTTAATTGTCATAGGAATGAGTTTCTTAATAGCTGAAATTTCAAATAATAAAATTAAAGCAAATCTTGTGTTAATTGTGTTTATACCTCTATTTTTATTTCTATACGGATTTCCGAAAAATTACACTGATAATTTAAATATTGAAATTAACGAGTTAAATTCGTATTCACTTTTTTGTGCTACAAATACTAAATACTTTAATTTTGAATATGATTATGAAAAAAATTATTGTGTTGAAAAAGACGATCTTAACCCATATTTGATTTCATATGATAATTTTGAATATTTTGAAAAACAACCAAATTTCCACTTGTTTAATTATTCGATAATTTTATTGAATATTGCTTTAGGGGCGTATCTATTTATTAGAAAAAAAGTTTTTCGAGAAATAATTATTTCTCAATAAATAAAAAAGACTTAAATACATTACGAAGAATGAAATATTATTCATACCAACACCTCCTAAGAAGTTGAAAACTAATAAACTACCAAAAAACTTTAGATGAAAGCTATATTTTTTCGTAGCTATGAAATAAACATAAATCATTGAAAATATAAGACAACCCACTATTCCAAAAAATATTAATATACTGCTTAACGATGAAATTGAAATATTATTTATATCATAAGCAGTTTCAGCCAAAAATTGATTTAGATTCAGAGGTCCGCTACCTATAATAAACTCTAAAAATGTTGGGTTATATGAAATAAGAAATTCTTTAAAATTATCAATACTGTGATTTACATCATTTAAGTAATTTGCACTGTTTAACAAAAAATATATTAGAATTCCCAATGTTTTAATATTTAAATGTTTTTCATTTAAAGATTGATAAATGGAAAGAATTAAAACTAGAGTGATTAATTCTTTATTCAAAAGAAAAAATGAATTTAAGCTCAGATTATTTTTACTTATCTCCCCAAATAGATACTCAAATATAAATCTTATAGCGTCGGATTGATTTTGAAGAAAATGAATTAAAAGTTTAACCACTATAACGATATAAAAATTGTTTAGTAATTTTGAAATCTCAAAATATTTGAGTTGATTATTTACGACAAATTTTACTCCGTAAAACACAACATAGAAGCAAGTTGAGTAAAAAATTATACTGTAAAAATCGTATGAAGCACTTGTAAAACCTAAAAATATGAGTGGAGTTTTAATAAAAGTTGTACTTGCATTAATTGCCCAAAAGAAGGTCACAAATAAATAAAAATTTAAAAACTTTGATTTTTTGTTTTCTCTGATGTAATGAAACCCAAAATAAATAAGAATAATTAACCATATATTTAAATTGCTATTCGACACCAGTCCAGAAAAAAGAAATAAGAATGGTAAATAATTTATTAATATTCTTTTATTAATTTCAAAGTTATTAATCAAGATATTCAATACCAAGAAGATAAATATAGTTATATAACTAAAACTAATTTGTTTACTCTGATTTAAGAAATAAAAAATTAATGAATCATAATACTGACTGTCTACATATATTAAAGCTATTACTAATAAGACGGTGAAAATAAGAGAACTAAAGTGTACATTTTTTATGCCTATTGGGGTATCTAAAAGTGGAGCTTTACTGATAAGAAAACTTAATAAGAAAAATATAATTAACATACTAACTAAAAAGTTTGTTCCAATTTTTAAAGTTGTACCTTCATTTCCTGAAGATATTCTTCCAAAACAATAAATTGGAGAAGAGGTATCACTAATAAACTCAAATTTTGATAAATTTTCTTCAAAATACATAAATTCAGCTAAAGAAATTTTACAAGGATTTATTTCAAAATAAGTGTTATTAAATTCGGTATTTTTATTTGGTACAGTATCATCAAATAAATTTGAATTGAACCAAGGCACAAAGGCAATTAAAATTAGAATTAATATATTCTTTAAATGATTTACTTTCAATTTTTAGAAAAGTACTTTCGCCTGAACACCAATATTGAAGATAGTAAAATAATTATTACTAATTGTGAAAATTGTTCAATGTTGAGGTTTTGTGTATAACTCCAACCGCCTAAAACATAATGTTCACACTCATCAAAAGAATTTACTACAAGAGTTCTGTTGAATCTATCCCAAAGTTGTAAAGCTGCAAAGTTCGGGTCATTTTCGAAAATAAAGTTTCCACTAACATCAATGTTTTTAAAACTTTGATTTGTGCTTTTCACTCCACACAACCACTCTACTGAATACATATCTTGATTATAAGTGTGAAAAAAAAATTATAAGCAAAAAAGCAATATAGATAAATATAATCTTTTCTAAATTAATAAATTGACTATAAAATATTAAAGAAGTTAAATGTTTTTATTAAACAATAAATTAAAGTATTCTGATGTAGTTTTTTATTTGTTAGTACTATCTACAATTTATATTCTAATTTATAATATTTTTCACTATAGCCCTTCACTTGGATACGATGCAGAGGCACATTTTTTATACGTTGATCACTTAGCAAGATACTTGCCTTACGAGTTTAACATTCCTAGCGCCAGTGAAACTAGAGAATTTTTTAATCCACCTTTAGCTTATGTATTTCCTTCAATAGTTCAGGTGTTTTGCAGAAATATTATTCAAAGTAGCAATTATTTGTCTGAATGTCGGCCAATCTATGCAACCTTTACACAAATATTTCAATCATTTTTATATCTTTTAACGATTTTTATAAACATATATACACTTAAAAAATTTACCAAACAGAGTAATTTTCTTAACGCAAGCTACCTAATCCTAATTTCATTACTCGCTGTAAATTATCGAACTATTTCAATGATAAGGGGCGAGCCTTATATATTATTTTTTTTAAGCTTGCTAATATACTGGATTTTAAAAATAGATAAATTAAATTATGAATTTAATTTTAAAACTATTTTGATTTTGGGTTCTACAATTGGTTTTTTGGCACTGAGTAGACAATGGGCTTTTTTATTGTTTTTACCATTGATAACATTACTATTCTCAAAAAGAAATAAACTTAAAAGATTATATTTTAAAACATGGTCACTCAGTGCATTGGTTGGTGCAGGCATATCAAGTTGGTTTTATTTCAATTTATATAATGAAAATGGCAGTTTTACTGCTTTTAATATGGCATCTACAAAATTTTCAATTTATAATCAACCATTAAATTTTTATATTCCAAACTTAGATCAATTAGGGTACATATTTACAAAACCTATAAGGCCATATTTGGATAACCAATTTATATCAATCTTATATTCAGATTTATGGGGGGATTATTGGGGATATTTTTCTTTTACATCAAGATTTTTAGATATTGGTAGAAACCAGGAATCAATCGGAAATTATTTGTCAAATGTAGTTTCATTATCAATCATTACTACAATATTAATTTTTATTTACTATATAAGGTCGTTTAAAAAAAATAAAAAAAATTTTATAATTCAGTACATTAATTATTCAGTTTTATTTAGCTTATTTGGTTTTTTAATTTTTACTATTTCTTATCCCGTTAGCACTGGGGATACTATTAAATCAACGTATATTATTCAGATGTTTCACTTAATTGTATTTATGGCTTCTATAGAATTTGAAAAATTAAAGTTTTATAATATTAAAAAATATAACATTTTGTTGACCATCTTATTAATAATTTATATCTACAATTTTCAAACGTTTTTATCCCATTTTCCATTAAATTTTTACAATTTTTAAAGGTTTATTAAAATTATTAATTTAAGTAATATTTATGAATTAATTGAATAAAATTTAAAAATACAATGAAAAAAAATAATTTCAGATTAGAAAAAATATTTTTAATATTTTTAGTTTTGGGACTTTTAGTACAAATATTTTTTTTAGAAAATATTAATTATCAAAATGGGAATCCTGAAGTTAAATTTTGTCAAGATGTTAATAGTTCTTTGTTGAACAAAAATATTGATAAAGATAGTGTTAAAGTTGAAACATTAGACATTCCACTCTTTCCAGAATTACAGAACTTCAAATGTCTTAATAAAATTTTTAAAAGTAACCAAAATGAAGACACTTTAACAATTTATCTAGCACAAAATGAAATTATTTTTAATTACATTTACCTATTTTTAGTTTTTTTTTAATTTTTTAATATATTCGCGTTATAAATCTAAAAACTTTTTATATATTTCATTTTTTTTAGTTTTAAATTTTTATGTTTTACTTGAAGCTATTTTTATTTTTACAGATATAATTTACTTTACTTTCTTAATACTTTTGTTTCCACTCTTAACCTACATTAAAAAAGTAAGTAACTTGTTTGATAGTAGATATACCTTCCCAATTATTTTGCTTTTAGGACTTATACTTCAATTAAAATATTTATCCAAAGAGGTTGTAGACTGGGACATTTCAACTTTTTTGATTATGGGTCAAGATATAAATAGAGGTTATCTTCCTTATGAAAATCAATTTGAATTAAAGCCAGTTCTTCTTTTTTATGTATATAGTTTCATAGATTTGATGTCACAGAATGATTTGAAAGTAGTAAAAATTTTAAATGATATACCACTTTTGATTTCATCTTATTTAATGTATAAAACTTATAAAAATAAAATAAATTCTGTTTATGCAAATATTTGCTCATTATTTTTTTTAGTAATAATGTCTATAAGTTACTACGGAGTTCCGGGGTACTCTGAACTATATGCTTTAGTGCCTCTTGCATATTTTTTCTATCTTCTAGAAACCAAATTAGATAATAATTGGTATGTGTTAGGGTTTTTATTATCTCTATCAACATTAATCAGCTTAGGCGCGTCACCCGTATTTTTTGGAATTACAATATTTCTTATCAAAAAACATAAAGAGAATGTTCTAAAATTTTTTATTGGTTTTTCCTTTCCCCACCTTTTAGTTTTATTTGTTTATGGAATGAATAAGTTATTAATGGTTTATATTGAAGCAAATTTATTGATTCCTTTGAATCGCCAAAATAACTCAACTCTTGAAAAATTATCTTTAGCTACCTCAGGTTTTTATGAAGCAATTTATGGTTTAATCAATGTAAATATAATTTTATTTATTGGCTGTATAGTCACCTTATTTTCTATTCTTTATTACAAAATATTCAAAAATAAAAAGAGTGAGTTTAGCTCATTACCGTATATTTTTACTTCCTGCATTCTCTTCCTATTGTTTGCTGGTACGGTGCCACATCGATTTATATTTATTATCTATTTTTCTGTTTTTTATGTTCACTTAATAAGTTTTGATAAATTCTTTAAAATAGTTTTACCTATTTATGTGCTAGCTTACTTTGTAATGTTAAATAGCTATTTCCCAGATATTTATTCAAATATTAAAAACTATAAATTAATTGAATCAAATTATGTTTTGATGAGCGCTGCTCAGGACTTAAAAAATTATGAATATGACTCAATTTTGGCTTTAGATCATCATTTAATACTTTATTATTTAGATAAAGAAAATGACTCATACGTAAATCATCCATCTAATATTTTTTCAGATCACATAAACAAATTTTCTTACAAAGATAATGATGAAACTACTTTTAGAAGTTTATTAGAGAATAATCCAGATATTATTTTGTGTAATAGCAATTTGTATGTTTTTTGTAACAAAGTAGAAGGATATGAATTAATTTATTTAAAAGATTATTATGGCATTGAAATTTATAAAAAAATACTTAATTAGAGTAATTGTTTGAATGCTTCTGTTAATTGATAATAACAAACGGTTAGAATTTGTTAATGGTTAAAAATTACTTAAGTAATGTTAAAAGATTCGGACCAAGAATCTATTTTAAGATTAATAGGTATATTCCTACATCAAACTATACAATTTCTCACTTTACAGGTGATACTAATATGGTTGCTTTTGCTACTCATGTTCAACAACTATCCCTTGGGGCACTATATTGTAAATTCAATAATTATAACTTTTATTCAATTGAGCATCCATATTTTCAAGATTTCAGAATTATTAAAAATCAACTAGGTTCAAGTTTTTCTTTTTTAAAGAAAAAATATAGATTTTTTTATTTTAATAGGCCAGAAACAAATTTTTATAAAAGAAAAGATTACTTTGATAATGAAGAAAATGATTTTCCTATCTCTGAAAATGAGAGGAAAAAATATATAGATGCAATTCATGAATTTAATAAAGAATATCTATATAAAAAATTAACAATTAATAGAGATATAAATATTGATGACAATACCTTAGTTATTCATATAAGAACTGGTGATATTTTTAATGACAGTTGGCATAGTCTCTATACGCAAAATCCACTTGCCTATTTTTTTAAAATATCTGAGCAGTTTGAAAAAGTAATTATTGTCTGCGGCAAAATTCATAACAATCCAGTTTTAGAATTTTTAAAAAAAGATAAACGATTCTATATTCAGTCGGGTTCTTTTCAGGAAGATTTTAATGTTATGTTAAATGCCAAAAATTTAGCAACCTCGGGTGTTAGTGGCTTCCCTATTTCAGCAGCACTTATGTCTCAAAAGCTTGAAAATTTTTATCATTCAAATCTATATTTACAAGAACACCTCAATCCATCAATGATAAATAAGAGATATGTTAATGTTCATTCTTATAAAATAGATGATTACATTCCATTGGGTAAATTTTATAATAATAAAGAAAATTTAAAGAAACTGGTCTCAACAGATCAATCTAAAGTAAATAAATATTAAATGACAATTTTTTAGCCTTAATTAATTATTTTTGTAATAAATAAAATATTCTCCTGCTGTTTCAAAAAGAAAATTATTGTTTGAGATAGAAACTTTTGTGACATAAAAATCACTTTTTTCTAAAGTATCTTTCAAATTTTTGTTTTCCCAATGTTCTTTTATTTCAAAGCTACCTTCATAAGTTACATTGTTTCTAGCCATTCCATATTTTGGATCCCAATATACGATATTAAAATTATTAGTTTTTGATTCATATAGGTCTTCTATTTTATTAATTACCAAACTAATATCTTTTATGTCTGTTGTGTCTTCGAGATTTTTTGAAGAAAAAGATTCACTTATATTGTAAATTCCACTTGGAATTACTGTAATAAATAGAACAATCAATAGAATATTTTTTGTTTTTGAAGATTTTATTACAAAGTTAATCACTCCAATAAATATAAATATAAAAGAGAAATTTAAGTACATTAACCACTGTCTTTCGACTGAAAAGAAAATAAACAAAAGGTGACTTATTCCAATAGTCAAAATAGTTAAAATCATATATTCATGATTTTTAGCTAATCGGAAACCAATAAATAAAATAATAGAGATCAAAATAAAACCGAAAAATTGATTTTTTATTAAATTAAATGAGAAATGCATGCTCATACTCTCAGACCAAAGTTGAAAATGATTAAAATTAAATCTTTCTTCTTGTCCATAAAGAGACTGTGAGTTTATCCAGTTAAAATAAATTTTATAAAAATTTGGCAGAGAACCGATGCTTAAAGGTGGAATTAGAAGTATAGGGTTTGCAAAAACAAAACCACACCAAGGCAATAATATGAATTTAAGAAATGATGAAATTTTTAGGCCCATTTTGTTAGTAAATAATAGGTATGGGATAAGAAATAAGAGTGCAAAAACTCCTACCACTTTTACTCCAGTTGCTACACCTAGAAAGAATAATGCCCAATTAAAATTTTCTTTTTTTATCAATGTTAAAGCATAAGCAATAAACAATATTACAAAAGGATCAGGTTTCGGGACTATGTTAAAGTAAAAAGCACCTGGTATGGAATAAAATATTAATAAATAAAACCATTTTAAATTCTTATCTAAAAATGAATTGACGAGCATGTTTACAGAAATAAAATATATGAAAATTGTAAAAACCCGAACAGTAGTAATTAAAACCTGATCGTTTATAAGCGAAAATGGTCCTAGTAAAAAAATAAATATATTAGACCATATTCTTCCATACCTAAGATCACCTCCATATACAATCTCAGTTATTACTAATAAAATATTTTTCAAAGTTTGATTCTCTACATTACCGTATCTATCAAACTCATTATCTAAATTCCATACGTTGTATATATCATTGATAATTATTCTTTCATCTGTAAATAATAGTTCGTAGCTATTTTGGAAAAACGCAATGAACAATAATCTAAAAATTACATAAATTAATACGATTAGTGAAAAGTAGTTTATATAAATTAAAGATTTTTCTAGATTTATATCATTCAATTTTCTTAGTTTAAGAAAAGTTTCGCTCATATTGTAAAATTGTAGTGTGGAATATATAGTTCATAAGGTCAATACAGAAGAAAAGTTAAGCAAAATACCAACTAATTACGGAATAGAGCTTGATCTAAGAATTAGGAATAATAAATTGGTATTATGCCATGAACCTTCTGATTGCAGCACAGAGTTTGAAAAATTTTTACAGAATTATAGTCATAAAATTCTTGTGGCAAATATAAAGGATTCTGGAATAGAAGATATTGTAATAGAAACATTAAAAAGGAATAAAATTGATAACTTTTTCTTATTAGATATTGAATTTCCTTATTTAATTAAAAACTATGAAGATAAAGGACAGTATCTTTCTACGAGATTTTCAGAGTTTGAAGACATCAAGACATCCTCAAACTTGGTAAACAAAGTTGACTGGATGTGGATTGATACATTCAACAAACTTCCTATTGAAAAACAAAATTTAAAAATTATAAAAAAATTTAAATCATGTTTGGTCTCACCATCAAGATGGGGCAGGATTAATGAAATTGATAAAGTTATAAAAGAGTTGAAGGACATAGAGTATTTTCCTGATTATACAATGGTTAATTATGATGAAATAAAAATTTGGGAAAATTCTATAGGATAAATTTACAAATTTTTGTAAACGAACATTTTATCGATTACGTCAAAAATGCTTTGTTTAGCAAACCAACCAATTGAGTCTCTTATTTTTTTTGGATTACTTTGAACATGAATTGGTTCGCCACTTCTCATAGATGCAGGATTTA
>MDSV01190098.1_pt1 | contig 15857 bp, 16 predicted proteins | sample 810851 | NCBI WGS metagenome assembly MDSV01 (sample SAMN05326640, study PRJNA326480) | marine metagenome | isolation source: seawater | place: Atlantic Ocean: North East | collected 2012
AAAAATCAATTAAAATGAAAAAAAAAAATTTACCCTCAAAAATATGCACTAGTTGTGGAAGATCTTTTACTTGGCGTAAGAAATGGAAATTAAACTGGGATAAAGTTAAGTATTGTTCAAAGAAATGTTCTGGATAATTTTAGGGATATAGTTTTTAAAATTGAAAAAACCTTTATTACAATATTGCCAAGAAAGTTGATCAATTTTTCTATAAAGGAATTTAATATTTTTTAATTTATTTGAATTAATAAAATCTAAATTTTCCCCAACTGATGGGTATAAAGCATAAATATTATCGCTATATTTTTTGATATCCTCAATTTTAATTATTTGACAATCTATAGATAGATTTTTTAATCTTTCTAACTGATCTTCTATTAGGGAATCTTTAAATTTTATCACCTTATCACTTAGTAAGATATTCCTATTTTTATTACTATTAACTATAAAAATTTTATTGAATTTTTTGTCTTTAAAATCAGAAAATTCAAAAGATAAGTTATTATCAAATATTAAAAGAACTTTACCATCAGTAATTTCTGAGTTTAAGAAATTACTTTTGGATATTGAATATATTTTATTACTAATCTTAGGTTTTGAACTTTCATTAAGTTTAATATTTTCATAGCGATTGTTAGTAAATTTTTTAATATTCCATTCAGAAGCTATATAATGTTTACCTGGTGTTTGGACACCAGCAACCCATCTCCAGCCTAAAGTATTGGATGCAGAGTCTCCATCATATAAATGTTTTAAAAAAAATTCTGCTCCTAACTCCCAAGGTAAATTTAAGGTAAAAATCCAAATACTAGCAAACCACATTCTTGTATGATTATGAAGATAATTTATTTCTTTTAATTCTTTTACCCAATCATCAAAACATTGAATTTTAGTATTTCCTTCAATTGCATTTAAATAATTTTTATTATTTTTATATTTTTCTCTATGTTTTTTAAGGCTGATTAAATAATCGTCCCAAACAACTGGTCTTAACTCAAGCCAACCTTTCCAATATATTCTCCACAAGACTTCTTGTATAAATTTTTCACTTTTACTGAATAAATGTTTTTTTAGAACTTTATTTATAACTTCTGTTTCTTTAATTACTCCATGAGTTATATAAGGAGATAAACAAGAAACATTTTTTCTATTTTGAGTACCAAAATCAAAGTTTCTTAATTTAGTATATTCTAATAAGTTTTTTTCTATAAAATCCTCTAATTTTTTTAGAGCATCAGTTCTGTTATCTAAAAAATACACAAGTATTATTAATTAGTTTCAATAGTGCTAATTATGTTAAAATTTTTGTCTGAAACTATTATTTCTCCTGAAGTTGATCCTATCCCAAGAGCTTCATTAATTACAACAAAATGTGTTACTAGAACTAGGTTTTTTTTACTATTCCAACTCGAAACATATTTTTTTAAGTCTTTAATTTGATTAGTTTTATTTTTTATAAACCTTACGTCGTAGAATGAATTTAAGGCATCGAAAATTTTGTAATCATTAAATGCGTACTTTGCCGTATCTTTACATCTACACCATTCACTAGATAACACTTTATCTATTTTAATTTTATTTTTAGTAAAAAATAATCCAATTTTTTTAGATTGATTTATTCCCTCTTGGTTTAAGTTTCTTTGGCTGGAACAATCTTTTAAATTAAAATTTTTCGGGTCTCCATTTCCAGGAGCATAAGCATGTCTAATAAAAATTAATTTTCCTCCCTCTTTGAGTGAGTTAATTAATTTTTCATTTGAAAAAGCTGAGTTTAAAAATACTAAAAAAGTTAGTAGTATAATACTTATTAATTTGTTCATGTTTTAGTGTTAACCATTTGATTAACGAAGTTTTTTTTTATGAAAATTAATAAATCTTTCTACATTTGATTTATTAAAATTTTTGTTTTCTTCAAAGGAAACTTTTTTCATTGAGTAGGCATTACTTTTAGTTTGTCTTGAAATGATAGTAATATTACCTTTATATAATTTGAGTTTAACCGAACCATTTACTTTATTTCTTTTAAAATCTACAATTTTTTGTAGTTTAAATCTTGCTTTTGAATACCAGTAACCATTGTAGATAAGTTCTGCAAATTGAGGCATAATTTTATCTTTTTTATGCATAGTTTTTTTATCTAAAGTTACAGACTCAATTGCTCTATGGGCAGTCATTAATAAAGTACCACCTGGTGTTTCATACACACCTCTAGATTTTATTCCAATAAATCTATTTTCAACTAAATCAATTCTACCGATAGCATTTTTACCGGCTAGAATATTTAATTTTTGTAAAAGATTTCCCGGAGATAAACTTTTACCATTAATTGCCACTGGATCACTATTTTGAAATTTTATAGTTACATATGAAGCTTTGTTTGGTGCTTTTTCAGGAGATACTGTTCTTTGAAAAATAAATTCTGGAGCGGAATTTTTAGGGTTTTCCAAAACTTTACCTTCCGTAGAAGTATGAAATAAATTGTCATCTATAGAAAAGGGTGGTTCTCCTCTTTTGTCTTTAGGAACAGATATTTTATTTTTTTTAGCGTATTTAATTAAATCAGATCTTGAATTTAATTTCCATATTCTCCATGGGGCAATAATTTTAATTTTTGGTTCAAAGTAATGATATCCAAGTTCAAACCTCACTTGGTCATTGCCTTTACCAGTCGACCCGTGTGAAACAGCATATGCTTTAAATTTTTTTGCTAAAGCAATTTGTCTTTTTGCGATTAGTGGTCTTGCTATAGATGTTCCTAGAAGGTATGAGCCCTCATAAATAGCATGTCCTCTAATCATTGGATATACATATTCTTTGACAAATAAGTCTTTTAAATCCTCAATAATGATTTTTTTAACACCAAGTGTTTTTGCATTTTTAAAAATTTTTTTTTTATTTATTTTTTGGCCTATATTTGCAGTATAAGCGATAACTTCTGCATGATAATTTTCTTGAAGCCATTTTAAAATAATAGATGTATCCAAGCCTCCAGAATAGGCTAAAACAATTTTTTTTTTATTCATTCATTAGCTACAATTTTTTTTAGCAGCACTATAAGCTTTTGTAAAACCCAGTAAAGAATAATGGTCTATCGTATGACTTCCTTTTATGTTGTGTCCAGAAACCATTAGTCTTGATCCTTTTTTCATTACCTTAATTAATTTTTTTTCTGTTTTATTTTCGGTAAACCATGCAAAATTATCTTGAACAGTCGAAAATATAAGAATATTTTTTCCTGATTTTGCTGTTACTTTGTTTTGTGTATTAAACACATAGCCTGCAGTTACACTTATTTCGTCATTTATTTTTTCAGAAGGTCTAAATGTAACAAAAATTCTTGATATTCTTTCATATTTTTTTGGAGCTTGTAGAATAGGAATAGATTGTGCAAAACAAATTTTATTTCCATTTTCTGTCATTGAAAATGTTTCCCAATCTTTAAACTTTCCGACACTTTTTAAATTTTCATTAGCAAAGGAAACATTTGATATAAAAAAAATGATTGATAAAAAAGTAGCTATAAATTGTAATTTTTTTAAGGACATGGATTAGGAATTAATTTGTGTACATTATTAATTTTTTTTAAAATTTCATCTGTTAGTTTTAGATTTACACTTTTTATATTACTTTTCAACTGTCCCATAGTTGTTGCACCTATAATAACAGAAGTCATAAACTTTTGAATTTCACAAAACTTTAGTGACATTTGTGAAAAATCTAGATTAAATTCCTTAGATATTTTGTAGTATTCTTCAATAGCTTTAGAAGCATTTGTTGTTTTATATCTAGGAAATTGATCTCCAAATAATTTCATTCTTGATCTCTCTGGTAATGTATTGTTTCTGTATTTTCCTGTCAAAAAACCAAAAGCAAGAGGTGAATAAGCAAGTAGACCACTTTGATCTCTAACTGAAATTTCTGCTAAACCAACCTCATATGATCTGTTTAATAAATTATAAGGATTTTGAACAGACATCATTCTAGGTAAATTTTTTTGATTAGATATTTGTAAAAATTTAGATAAACCCCATGCAGTTTCATTTGAAATTCCAACGTATCTTATTTTTCCATTTTTAACTAAATCATCTAAAGAATTTAAAACTTCCTCAAAACTATTCCAATTTTCTTCTTCTTTATGTTCATATCCGAGCCTTCCAAAGAAATTACTTTTTCTTTCTGGCCAATGTAGTTGATATAGATCGATATAATCTGTCTTTAATCTTTTTAAGCTTGACTCTACAGCTAGTTCTATATTTTTTTTATTAAATTGATTTTTACCATCTCTTATCCAGCTAAGACCAGGACCAGCTATTTTTGTTGCAATAATTATTTTTTTTCGATTTTTTTTCTGGACAAGCCAATTTCCAATTATTTCTTCTGTTTTTCCGTATGTACTTTTTTTTGGGGGTATAGCATATAGTTCAGCGGTATCAAAAAAATTTACTCCTTGTTCTAAAGCATAATCCATTTGTTCAAACCCTTCTTCTTGGGTATTTTGTTCCCCCCAGGTCATAGTACCTAAACAAATAGTGCTTACATCGAGATTAGTATTTCCAAGTTTTTTATAATTCATTGAATATTAAATATTTTTTAAGCTTTTATGATACCTTGAATAAATAGTAAAAGAGTATTATATATATCTCATGGAATTTAATAAGGAAAACATTTTAAACAAGGTCAAAGCAGCACAACAGTCAACTGTTGTAATGGATGAAGGACTAAGAGCTTATATGTTAAAAGTTTATAACTATATGGCTTCTGGCATATTATTAACTGGAATAATATCTCTTATTTTTTTTAAGTTATCAGTAGTAACTGATGCAAATGGATCAATTATATCTCTAACCAGTATTGGTAATACTCTTTTCTTTTCAGGCTTTAAGTGGATTGTGATGTTGGCTCCATTAGGTGTAGTTTTTTATATGAGCTTTGGCATTAACAAAATGAGCGCATCTAAAGCTCAAGGAACTTTTTGGGTATTCGCAGCTTTAATGGGTTTATCATTATCATCTATTTTTCTTATTTATACTGGAGCAAGTATAACTAGAGTTTTTTTTATTACCTCTGGAACATTTGGCGCTATGAGTATTTATGGATATACAACAAAAAGAGACCTAACTAAATTTGGCTCATTTTTGATGATGGGCTTAATAGGAATTATTATAGCTTCAGTAGTAAATATGTTTATGAAATCATCAATGATGGATTTTGTTATTTCTATTTTAGGAGTATTAATTTTTGTAGGTTTAACTGCATATGATACACAAAAAATTAAGAATATGTATCAAGTCTCAGATACTGGTGAATTAATGGGTAAAAAAGCTGTAATGGGTGCTTTAACACTTTACTTAGATTTTATAAATTTATTTATAATGCTTTTAAGACTCTTTGGTCAAAGAAGGTAAGCTCAACTGACAATTTTATAATTATTCCATTTTATTTTATCTATAAGAATACTTAAATTTTCTGAGGTGTTTATAATATTTCCTTGTCGATCACTAATATAGTAGGTAAAATTTTTATTATTAGGCTTAAAGTTTTTACAAATTTTAAATACAGCATTTTCAGAAGCTCTTTTAAATACTGAAAAACTAATGTTTTTTTTAGATACATTAAAATTATAATCTTTCCAAAAACCCTGAGATACCATTCTTGCATATAAATTAAGTATAATTTTAAGTTCCTGTTTGTTAAAAAAGTATGAGTCTTCTTTTAATTCAGATTGCGAGTTATTAATTATTAATTTTAAACTACTCAATTTTAATTTATTTTATATTTATTAATTAAGGGAATTTGAAATGCTGTAAAAATAAAAGTTATAGGTAATAAGCCCCATACTTTAAAATTTACCCAAAACTCTTCACTTTGTGTTCTCCAAACTAATTCATTTAATACAGCTAAAAAGAAAAAAAAATACATCCATCTAGTATTTAATTTATACCATCCATCATCAACTAATTTAATTGAATTTTGTAAAATTTTTTTTAATAAGGGTTCTTTTAGGATGAATTTACCAAATAATAAGGTTAAGCCAAATAATAAATTTATAACAGTCGGTTTAATGTAAAGGAAAATTGGATTATTAAAATATATAGTTAACCCACCAAAAAAAGTTATTAAGATTCCACCTGTTAAAGGAACAAAAGGGATTTTTTTTTCTAAGAAATAAACTATTACTATAGATAAAAGAGTAGCAATGATAAATGGAGGTATAGCTATTTTTAAATCTTTTCCGTTTTGATAGTAAAAAACAAAGAAAATTAGTAAAGGACCAAAATCTGTAATAAATTTAACAAAAGATTTATTCACAAGATATATTAACATAATAATAAAAATTTAAAATTTTTATGTTGCTTTTTTTTTAAATTTATTTATCTTTAAAATACTTAATGACAATTAATACAGCAAAATTTTCAATTGGAGATATAGTAAAACATAAACATTTCGATTTTAGAGGTGTAATTTATGATGTAGATTTTGAATTTAATAATTCTGAAGAATGGTATCAATCTATTCCTGAAGATGTGAGACCAAAAAAAAATCAACCCTTTTATCATCTTTTAGCTGAAAATGAAGATATTACCTATGAAGCTTATGTTTCAGAACAAAATCTAAAACTAGATGATTCTGATGAGCCAATAAAACACCCATTGTTAAATGAGATTTTTTCTGGCAAAAAAGGATCGGCATATTTTAAGCCATCTAATTAAGAATTTGCCATTATTTAAACATAGTTAATACAAAAGTTGGACATATAGGATTGTTAAATTATCTGATAGCCTAATTAAGGGTATAAAAATCTTTATCTCCCTCTTAGCTCTTAATTAGGCTAATAAGGATAAATCAATAAAAAAATCATTTAATTTTTGAAAATTAAACTTTTAATGTGAATTTACTAGGTATATCTTTCTTTTTATGAAGAAAATATCAAACTTAGTATTTTGTTTATTATTTTTATTTTTCACTTCTACGATTTTAAAAGCTGATGAAAAAGTATTGGATGATAAAAATACCGAACTTAATTTTTACACCGGAATGTTTGATTTTAGTGATAAAGGAAAGAGATCTACATTATTCGGAATTCAACATCAAAATGAAGATTTATTTAGAGATAGTTTTTTAGGAAATCTTTCTCCTGTTACAGGTGGTTTAATTACTGGAGATAACTCTATGTACATTTATTCAGGAGTACAAGCTGATTATGAGTTTGGATCATTAAAACTAACACCAAGTTTTACTCCCGGAATATATAGTCAAGGTGATGGTAAAGACTTGGGTTCACCAATTGAGTTTAAAAGTGAAATACAACTATCTTTTGATCTTACAAAAAATACAATTTTTGGTATGTCTTATAATCATATTTCAAATGCAAGTATAGGAGAAAAAAATCCTGGAGCTAATAGTTATATGTTTAATTTTTTAAAACAGTTTTAAAATACATAAAATTATTTATGAATTTAAAAGATTGTCATAATTTTGACGATTTTAGAAAATTGGCAAAAAAAAAATTACCATCTCCTATTTTTCATTATATTGATGGAGGAGCAGATGACGAGGTTACATTAAATAGAAATACAGAGTCATTTAACGACTGTGATCTAGTCCCAAATGTTTTAGCCAGCGTTGGTAAACCAGATTTATCAACAACAGTTTTTGGAAAAAAAATTGATTTACCTGTTTTTCTTTCACCTACAGCTATGCAAAGACTTTACCATCATGAAGGAGACAAAGCGTCAGCCCGAGCAGCTGAAAAGTTTGGAACCTTTTATAGTATGTCCACAATGGCAAATACCACTATAGAAGAAATTTCTAATATTTCTAATGGTCCAAAACTATTTCAACTTTATGTACATAAAGATAAATCAATTACTGATGATCTAATTGAAAGAAGTAGATTGGCTGGATTTAACGGAATGTGTCTAACGGTTGATACCCTTGTTGCAGGTAATAGGGAAAAAGATCACCGTACAGGTTTTACCACGCCTCCAAAATTAAATTTTCAAAGTCTAATGAGTTTTGCAACTCATCCTTTATGGTTATTAAATTATTTGATTCATCCTAAATTTGAACTTGCTAATGTTTGCAAAAAAACTGATAAAGGCACAAATATTTCTAAATCAGTTATCGAATATGTTAATGAACAATATGATCCTAAAATGGGTTGGAAGGATGCAGAGTATTGTATAAAAAAATGGAATGGTCCATTTGCTTTAAAAGGAGTAATGTCAGTAGAAGATGCAAAAAAAGCAATTGATATTGGATGTACTGCAATAATGATTTCAAATCATGGAGGAAGGCAACTAGATGGTTCAAGATCACCATTTGATCAAGTCAAATTAATTTCAGATGCTGTAGGTGATAAATTAGAAATTATTTTAGATGGAGGTGTGCGAAGAGGAACTCATGTACTAAAAGCTTTAGCGGCAGGCGCAAAGGCATGTAGTTTTGGCAGAATGTTTTTATTTGGACTTAGTGCTGGAGGACAAGATGGGGTAGAAGCAGTATTACAAAGGATGCATGATGAAATAGACAGAAATATGGTATTAATGGGTTGTAAAAATCTTAAGGAATTAAATTTATCTAAAATAGTTTTTAGGAAATAAACTTAAACTTATGTTTTTTATAATTAAAAAATAGATATAAAAAAAATTAATTTTTTAATTAAATAAAAATCTTAAAATAAATTAATGAAATTAGCAAATAGTTTAAAAAGATTAGGTACAGAAAAAGCGTTTTCTGTATTAGCTGAAGCAAAAAAATTAGAAGCGCAGGGAAAGCCTATGATACATTTAGGTTTGGGTCAGCCAGATTTTAAAACACCCAAACATGTTGTAGAAGCAGCTAAAAAAGCTTTGGACGATGGCCATCATGGCTATGTAATGTCTAATGGAATTCCAGAATGTAGACAAGCTGTAACAAGAAAAATAAAAAAACTTTATAATGTTGATATAGATTTTGAGCGAATTTTAATTATGCCAGGTGGAAAGCCAACCATGCATTACGCTATACAATGTTATGGCGAGCCAGGTGCTGAAATAATACATCCAACACCTGCTTTTCCAATTTATGAGTCTATGATTAATTATACTGGTTCAACTCCTGTTCCATACGACTTAACAGAAGATAAAAATTTAAAATTTAATGCAGAAAAAATACTATCTTTGATTACAGATAAAACAAGATTATTGATATTAATTAATCCAAATAATCCAACTGGAAGTTTTGTAGAAAAATCCGAGATTGATGTGTTAGCTGAAGGTCTTAAAAAACATTCACATGTAACGATTTTAAGTGATGAAATTTATAGTAGACAAATATTTGATGGAAAAGAAATGCCGACATTTTTTAATTATCCTGAATTAAGAGAAAGATTAATAGTATTAGAAGGATGGAGTAAAGCATACTCAATGACAGGATGGAGATTAGGGTGGAGTTTTTGGCCAAAGCATTTAGTTGAACATGTAAACAAATTGTTAATCAATAGTGTTTCCTGTGTAAATGCTGCAGCGCAATTCGCAGGAATCGCAGCATTAGATGGTCCGGATGATTCAATTAACGAAATGATGATAAAATTTACAGAAAGAAGAGATTTAATACACAAAGGTTTAAATGAACTTCCTGGTGTTGAATGTAGTTTGCCAGGAGGAGCTTTTTATGCTTTTCCTAAGGTAGTAGGAACTGGAATGAATGGTGAAGAATTTTGCAGAAAAGCTATGCATGAGGCTGGAGTTGCTATAGTTCCTGGTACAGCTTTTGGACAAACTTGTAGCGATTATGTTAGATTTAGCTTTGCAGCATCTAAAGATAATATTTCTAATGCTTTAGAAAATATAAAAAAAATGTTAGGCTAGTCAGCCTAATGAGTGAACTGGCATTACCTAAAATAAATAAATCTACTATTAAAAAAAAAAATTATATATTTAAGAAACTTTCAAAATTAATCAATTCTGAAAATGTCTTGAGTCATGAAGATGAAATTAAACCATATGAAACTGATGCTTTATCGGCATATAAACAAATGCCATTAGCTGTCGTAATGCCAGAAAACACAAAACAAGTAAGCAGTATTCTAAAATTTTGTTCAGATGAAAATATAAAAGTTGTTCCTAGAGGAGCTGGGACAGGTCTTTCAGGTGGAGCACTTCCATTGCAAGACGCTATATTATTGAGTCTTGGTAAATTTAATAAAATTTTAGATATAGATTTTGAAAATAAATGTGTTGTTACGCAACCAGGTGTAACAAATTTAAGTATCACTCATGCTGTACAACATAAAAATTTTTATTATGCACCTGATCCATCAAGTCAACTAGCTTGTTCTATAGGAGGAAATGTTGCAGAAAACTCTGGTGGAGTTCATTCATTAAAATATGGAACAACAACAAACAATATTCTTGGTATTGAAATGGTTATGATGAATGGTGATATATGTCGAGTTGGTGGGAAAACTCTTGATCAAGAAGGTTATGATCTATTGGGATTAATTTGTGGATCAGAAGGTTTACTTGGAGTAATTACTGAAGTTACAGTTAAAATTTTAAAAAAACCTCAAACAGCAAAAGCAGCATTAATTGGGTTTCCAACAATTGAAGAAGGTGGAAATGCAGCTTCAGAGATAATTTCAAGTGGAATTATTCCAGCAGGAATGGAAATTATGGACAAAGCATTAATTGTAGCTACAGATAATTTTAGCAAAGCAGGCTATCCTAGGGATGCCGAATTATTATTGATTGTTGAACTGGACGGAACTGAATCAGAAGTTAGTGACTTATTAAAAAAAGTTAGTTTAATTTGTAAAAAAAATAATTGTTCAAGTTTAAAATTAAGTAAAAATGATAAAGAAAGATTATCATTTTGGGAAGGTAGAAAAGCTGCATTTCCAGCGTGTGGTGCTATGGCTCCAGATTATTATTGTATGGACGGTTCAATCCCAAGAGGAAAATTGGCTGAGGCTTTGTTAGAAATAAAAAAATTATCAAAAAAATATGATCTTTTAGTAGCAAATTGTTTTCATGCAGGAGATGGAAATTTACATCCTTTAATTATGTTTGATGGTAATGATAAAGAACAACTAAGAAAAACAGAAGAATTTGGAGCTGAAATACTTAAAATATGTGTGAAGCTAGGTGGAGCATTAACAGGTGAGCATGGTGTTGGAGTAGAAAAAAGAGAATTAATGTGTGAAATGTTTAATAATAATGACATTCAACAACAATTAGATATTAAAAATTCATTAGATGAAAAAAATTTATTAAATCCTGGAAAAGTTTATCCAATTCTAAGAAAATGTGCAGAGGAAGGAAGGGTTCATGTCCGAAGAGGAGAAGAAAAGTTTACAGAACTTCCAAGATTTTAACAATTCTTACCAACCAGAAAATGAGTTTCAAGTTTCAAGGATAATAAAAGAGATTTATAAAAAAAACTTACCTATAGAAATAGTTGGTTTAAATTCAAAAAATTTTATTGGAAATAAAATTCAATCTGCTAATAAGCTTAATCTTTCAAAGTTGTCAGGTGTCATAGAATATTTTCCAGAAGAACTTTATATTAAAGTTAAAGCTTGTACCCCTTTAGAGTTGATAGAAAAAAAATTAAGCCAAAATAATCAAGAGTTAGCATTTGAGCCTATAGATTTTGGTTTTATTAAAAATGGCAAATCTAATAAAGGTACAATAGGAGGCTATTTATCTTGCAATTTTTCAGGGTCTAGAAGATTCAAAGTTGGAAGTGTAAGAGATCATATTTTAGGCTTTAGAGGTGTAAATGGTAAAGGAGATATTATAAAATCTGGAGGAATAGTTGTTAAAAATGTAACAGGATATGATTTATCAAAGCTTATTTCAGGATCTTTTGGAACACTTGTGGCATTAACAGAAGTTATATTAAAAGTATTACCTAAGAAAAAATCATCAAACACAATAATAATTCATACTGAAGATACAAAACTAGTTTCTATTCTATTTGATAGAATTGCAAGCTCAAGCAGCGAGGTTTCTGGCGCAGTATATGTACCAGATGAACCACAAAAAAACGAATATAGATTAAATAAAGAAAAAATTTTTCAATTTAATGATCTTAAATTTAAAGGTTCATTCTTAGCATTAAGATTAGAAGGCGACAAAACATCAATTAATGAAAGAACAAAAGAACTAACTAAAGAATTAGAATTAAATAAATTAAATATTTCAGTATTAGACGTATATCAATCAATATTATTTTGGAAAAAAATTAATAATCTTGAATTATTTGAAAACACACAAAATAATTTATTAAGAGCTGTAATACCTCCTTCTATGGGAATAAAATTAATGAAATATCTAAATAATAGGCATAAATATTATATAGATTGGTGTGGTGCTTTGTATTGGATTGAAGTTCATTCAAAAAAAAGTATGGATATAATTGAAATTAAAAAATTAATTAAAGAACTAAATGGTTATTTGACTATTGTTAAAACTTCTGAAGATTATGATTTTAAGGAAAGTATATTTACGATTGATGATACTAGATTGTTAATATCCAAAAAAATTAAAAAAAGCTTTGATCCAAAAGGAATATTTAATCCTGGTAAAATGTATAGAGGAATTTAATGCAAACTAATTTTACAGAACAACAGTTAAAAGATAAAGATAATCAATCTACTGAAAAAATATTTAAAAAATGTGTTCACTGTGGAATGTGTAATGCAACATGTCCTACATATAATTTGCTTGGAGATGAATTAGATGGACCAAGAGGTAGAATTTATCTAATTCAAAATATGTTAGAAAATGAAAAAAAACCTACATCAAAAATAGTTAAACATATAGACAGATGTCTATCGTGTTATAGCTGCATGACCACATGTCCTGCTGGAGTTAATTATATGCATGTGATAGATCATGGAAAAAAATATATTGAAAAAAATTACAAAAGATCTTTTTTTGATAGACTTATTAGAAATTTTTTATCTAAAGTTTTAACAAATATTAAATTATTTCGATTATCAATTTATTTTGTAAAATTAATAAAGCCATTTAACTTTTTATTTCCATCAATAATAAAAAATATGATAGTTCTTGTACCAACAACAATCTCAAAAAAAAAATTAAAAATTAAAGATATTTATAAAGTTAAAAATAAAAAAAAAATTGCTAGGGTTATGTTATTAACAGGATGTGTTCAAAAAGAAATATCACCTCAAATCAATGAAGCTACAATTAGTATATTAAATAGACACGGTATTGAAGTAGTTGTATCAAAAAAAGTTCAATGTTGTGGCTCTTTAGATCATCATCTAGGAAAAGAAGAAAATGCTCATAAACATTTTATTAATAATATTAATGTTTGGTATGAAGAATATTTAAAAAATGGCCTAGATGCTATTTTATCAAATACTTCTGGATGTGGAACAACCATGAAGGATTATGGTTTTATTTTTAGAAATAATAAAATTATGAAGAAAAAAGCAAAAAAAATCTCAGAGTTGAGTAAAGATATTTCAGAATATTTATTTGAAAGTTTGAATCTTAAATTTCAAAAAAATCATAAGAAATTAAGAATTGCTTATCATTCGGCATGCTCAATGCAGCACGGACAAAAAGTACATTCACAACCAATAAATTTACTTTCAAAAACAAACAATAAAATATTAGAAATTCCTGACGGGCATATTTGTTGTGGATCTGCCGGAACTTATAATATTTTACAATCAAAAATTGCTAACCAGTTATTAAAAAATAAAGTAAAAAGTATTGAAACATTAGAACCTGAAATTATTTCAACTGGAAATATTGGTTGCATTACACAAATTGCTCGTGGTACAAACATTCCAGTTGTTCATACCATTGAATTATTAAATTGGTATACAGGAGGACTAAAGCCTAAAATATTAAAAAAATTATGAAAAAAATTTTAATTACAAGAAAGTTATTACAGTCAAATGAAGATAGAGCTTCAAAAATTTTTAAATCAACGCTTAACTCAAATGATGAATTGTATTCCCAGAAAAAATTAATTGAACTCAGCCAAGGATATGATGGAATTTTATCATCATTAACAGATAAAATTGATGAAGATACGATTAATAAATTATCTGATTCAATTAAAATTATTTCTAACTTTGCAGTAGGTTTTGGTAACATTGATTTACAAGCAGCAAAAAAAAAGAGGAATAGTAGTCACTAATACTCCAGAAGTTTTGAATGATGCTACAGCTGAAATTGCAATGTTATTAATTTTAGGAGCTGCAAGAAGAGCAGCAGAAGGAATTGAGTATGCAAAAAAAAGTAATTGGAAATGGTCTGCAGATTTTTTAATAGGAAAACAGTTAACCGGTACTAGACTTGGGATACTAGGTATGGGTAGAATTGGCAGAGTTGTTGCCAATCTTGCAAGAGCATTTGGAATGATAATTCACTATCATAATAGATCTAAACTTGATTCTGAACTTGAGAAAGGAGCCATTTATCATGATAGTGTTAAAAGTTTATTTTCTATTTCAGATATACTTTCAATAAATTGTCCTGCAAATAAAGATACAATTAATATAATAAATAAAAGTACATTAGAATATTTTCCTACTGGTGCAATTATTACAAATAGTGCTAGAGGCGATATGATTGATGATGAAGCAATGATTGATGCTCTTAAAAAAAAAAAAAATTTATGCAGTAGGTTTAGATGTATATAAAAATGAGCCAAATCTTAATCCTGCATATTTAAATATGAAAAATGCTTTTATTTTACCTCATTTAGGAAGTGCAACTAAAGAAACTCGTACAGCTATGGCTGATTTAGCCATAAGTAATATTGAAGAGTTTTTCCAAACAGGCAGTTGTAAGAATAAAGTTAATTAATATTGAAAATTTTTATCATTTTTTGCTATTGTTTGAAAAGCACATAGAAACTTAATAGAAGCTATATAAATAAACAATATTTAAATTTCTAGTTTAAATTGAATCTATAAATTTCATATTATTTTAAATAGGACTCTCAGGTCTAATTGTGATTATATTGTAATAATTAAAGATTAATTTTAAAATAATTAATTAACTTAAAGAGGGGGAATAATGTCAGATAAAAGAAAAACGTTAAAAGGCAAAATGCCATCAAGACGTAAGTTCTTTAAAGCTGCTGCTGCAACAGGAGTTGCTGCTGTAGCCGCATCGTCTTTAGCCGCTCCAGCTGTAGCTGCAGATAGAGTAGAAGCAGCAATGGTAGCTACTTGGCCTAGAGACTTTCCTGGTCTAGGAACTGGTGCTCAAAGACTTGCAAAAAGATTAAGTGATATGAGTGATGGACGTATTCAAGTTACTTATTATGCTGCAAATGAAAGAGTAAAAGCATTTGACTCATTTGATGAAGTTGCTTCTGGAAACTCACAAATGTATCATGGTGCAGATTATTATTGGGTTAAAAAACATCCAGCTTTTGGCTATTTTACAGCATGTCCATTTGGTTTTACTTACTCTGAAATTAATGCTTGGATTCACCATGGTGGTGGACAAGCACTTTGGGATGAGCTAACTGATGACTTTGGTACTCAAAGTTTTATAGCTGGTAATACTGGAGTTCAAATGGGAGGTTGGTTTAATAAAAAAATTAGATCAGCTAATGACCTAAAAGGTTTGAAAATGCGTATGCCTGGATTAGGAGGACAAGTACTTGGTAAGCTTGGAGGTTCTCCAATTTCACTTCCTGGTGGACAAATTTATGAAAACCTTGTTTCAGGAGCAATTGATGCTACTGAGTGGGTAGGTCCTTGGAATGATGAAGCTATGAAATTCCACGAAGCAGCTAAATACTATTACTATCCTGGTATGCACGAACCTGGTTCGATGTTAGCATGTGGTGTTAATAAATCATGGTTTACAAGC
>MDSV01055130.1_pt1 | contig 15856 bp, 16 predicted proteins | sample 810851 | NCBI WGS metagenome assembly MDSV01 (sample SAMN05326640, study PRJNA326480) | marine metagenome | isolation source: seawater | place: Atlantic Ocean: North East | collected 2012
ACTGTTTTCTAAAGTTAGTGTATGGAACTTTAATCATTAATTATAAATTATTAATTATCATAAAAATTTTTCACTGTTTTAAAAATATAATCTAATTGAGACTTTGATAAGTGTTGGTCACAAGGAAATGTAATTATTTTTTTAACATGCGCGTCTGTGACTGGGAAATCTCCTTTTTTATATTTTAAGTGTCTTAAAGATTCTTGTAAATACATAGGTTTAGGATAATGAACTTTGGCTTCTATTCCCTTTTTTTTACAATAATCTAACAACCTATTTCTGTTTTTTGCAAAAACTATATATAGGTGAAAAACTGACCTAATATTTTTTAACCTTGGTGGAATAATTATTCCATCAATTTGAGAAAGTTTTTTGTCTAAATATTTTGCATTTTCAATTCTTTTAGAGGCTATTTTTTTTGCTTTAGGTAAAATCCAATTTCCAACAACCGCCTGTAAGGTATCTAATCTTGAGTTATAACCTGATATTTTGACAGTGTCTCGATCAATCAAACCATGGTTTCTTAATAATTTAATCTTATCATAAATTTTTTTATTATTTGTTGTTATTATTCCACCATCAGACCAAACATTAATATTTTTTAATGGGTGCAATGAAAATGCTCCGGCCACTCCCCAAGTTCCTGCATTTTTTCCTTCATAAGAACCAAGAATTGACTGACATGCATCTTCAATGATTGGAAGTTTATATTTTCTGGAAATTTTTTTAATGTCATTCATATTAGGCATATATCCTGTAAAATGTACAGGTATCAAAGCTTTAGTTTTTTTTGTTATTTTTTTTTCGATAAGTTTTGAATTAATACAAAATGTGTCATCACAATCTACGAAAACAGGTTTTGCACCAACTTCTATAATTGCTCCTACAGTTGCAACAAACGTATTTGCAGCAGTAATTACTTCATCACCAGGTTGGATATTAATTGCTTTCAAAGATAATTTTAACGCATCTGTGCCTGAATTAACTCCTAAAGCATATTTTGTACCTATTAATTGCGCAAATTTTTTTTCAAAAATTTTTAATTCTTTTCCTAACGTAAAATCTGAAGTTGAAACAAATTTTTTTAAATTACTCCAAAGTTCTGGACAATTAGAAAATTGCTGTTTTAAATATGAATATCTTACCTTCATTTATTTCAAATTAATTTCATTCATTTTTTTTACATTAAAATAGTCTGAATTATTTAAAGGGTCTTTTAATAACTTTTTATCAAAAGCTTTGATTAAATCTTTAACAGCATCAGAAATATCCTTTTTTGGAAAGAAGTTTAGTTTATCCAAAATTCTTCTTGATGATATATGATAGGAACGATTATCGTTTGTTGGAATGATTTTTTTAGTTATTTGAAATGGAATATTATCCTCAACTATGTCTGCAATTTCCTTTACAGATTGATTTTCATAACCAACATTAAAAACTTCTCCTGAAACTATTTTTGTTTCTGCTTCTAAAACTTTTATATATGCATCTGCCATATCATCAATGTGTATATTTGGCCTTAATTGTTCGCCTCCCATAATAGTTATCTCTTTTTTATGATACCCTAGATTAGTTAGTATATTGACAATCACATCTAGCCTTTGTCTCGGTGAAAACCCACAAACTGTTGCAGGACGTATAATAGTGGAATGAAAATTTTTTGAATTATATTTTTGTAATATTTCCTCACATTTAACTTTAAATCTAGAATAGTCTGTTAATGGTTCAAGAGACATCTCTTCATGAACATCTTTTTCATTTTTTATACCATAAACAGAGGATGAAGACGCATAAATAAATTTTTTGACACCATTATTTTCACAAATCTTGATCATTGGCTCAAAAGGATCATAATTAATTGATTTTCCTAATTCAGGGTTCAACTCAAAACTTGGGTCATTTGAAATACAAGCAAGATGAATGACTGAGTCAAAATTTATAATAATTTTTTCTAGCAATTTAATATCTCTTAAATCACCTTTAATAATGTTTAAATTTTCATTCTTTGGCAAATGTTCCTGGCCATAAATCATTAAATCCAAACAAGTAATCTTATAGTTTTTACTTAATAACTTTGATATAAGTATAGTTCCAACATATCCAGCTCCACCTATTAGAAGAATGTTTTTCATTATTTTAGTTTCTATACAAATTATTTAAAAAATATATAGTTTATCTAAATGATTTATCTTACAGATCAAGAAAAATTGTTAACAAAAAAATTTTTAAAACAAGGTTATGTGATTGTAAAAGTTAATAACCTCCAGTCATTGAAAACTATAAGTTCAGTTTTTTTAAATTCAATAAACCAGCAATTGAGTAAAAAAATTAACAAAATAAATCAAATCAATTTTTTGCATAAACAACTCAAAAATAAAGATTTAAATTTATTTAGATTAAAATTAATTAAAAAGATTAATTTAAATAAAGAATTTAGATATAATTATTTTAATTTAGCTAGAGATCAATTGTATACTCTTGTTGGAAATGATTTATTAATGCAAAAAAAAATCAATTTGAGTATTCAATTTCCAAATGATAGCTCGTCTTTGTTACCTATTCATTCAGATGTTTGGTCGGGTGACTCTCCCTTTGAAATTAACTTATGGGTACCACTTGTTAATTGTTATAAAACTAAATCAATGTATATTTTGCCAGAAAGAAATAAAAAATATTTTCATCAAGTAATGAGAAAAAATAAAATCAAAAGTAGTGCACATATATATAATTTGATTAAGAAAAAACTTATATGGTTAAAAGTTAATTATGGAGAAGTGCTTATATTTAATCAAAATTTACCTCATGGAAATATTATAAATTTAGAAAAAGAAACTAGATTTTCAATGAACTGCAGATTTAAATCATATTTCTCACCTTTTGGTGATAAAAAATTAGGAGAATTTTTTGATCCAATCACAACAAGAGCTATGACCACCCTAGGAATAAATTATATTTCACCAATAAAATAAATAATGAAAATAGTAAAAGGATATATTTATAGTAGGCCTTTTTTGAATGAAAGAGTACCTCAACACATTCAGAATATTATTTTAAGAAATTACTGTAAAGATAAAAATTTAAAGTTTTTATTGAGCGCTACAGAATATAGTGCTGAAAATAGCTCATATATTTTTTTTGAGATTTTAGATAATTTAAACAAATATGATGGAATACTACTATATAGTATATTTCAACTTCCAACTAAAAAATCATTAAGAGAAAAAATTTACTCAATTATTTTAAAAAAAAAAAAATTCTTATTATTTGCAGTGGAAGATTATAAATTGGCAAATAAGAAAGACATTGAAAAAATAGAACAAATTTTTTTAACTAAATTATTAATTTCAAAACCAAACAAAAAATTTAAATTAGGTAAAGTAAGAAAGTTTGTAACACCAAATCATTTAAAAACAAAAAGAAATTATATTCAAAGGATGAATGACAATAAAATTTTATCTATGAAAATATCAAAAAAATATTCATTTGATTACTGGGATGGAGATAGAAAGTTTGGCTATGGTGGATATAAATATATTAAAGATTATTTCAAACCGTTAGCAAAAAAACTTATTAAAACCTATAACTTAACAAATAACTCAAGTATACTAGATATAGGATGTGGAAAAGGTTTTTTATTATTTGAAATTAAAAAACTCCTACCAAAAATAAAGATTACAGGTTGTGATAATTCAAATTATGCTATTAAAAAATCTAAAACAGAAATAAAAAAATTTTTGTTTAAACATGATGCTAAAAAAACTTTAAATTTTAAGGATAAAAGTTTTGATCTCGTAATCTCTATAAATATGATACATAATTTGAAAATGCCAAATATTGAGGTCTGTCTTAAAGAAATTGAAAGGCTAGGAAATAATAAATTCATTTGTTTTGAGTCTTATCGAAATGAAAAAGAACAGTTTAATGTTTATTGTTGGGCACTAACTGCTGAGACACTTATTGATACAGATGGATGGAAATGGATCTTCAAAAAATGTAATTACACAGGGGATTATGAATTTATTTTTTTTTAAATAAATTATAAATAAATAATCTTAGTAAAGTTTTTAAAAATCCTATACAAACACCAATTTTTACCACATTGGTATTTGTTATTGTTTTTATTCTTACATAAACAGGGACTTCAATTACAGATACACCTTGATTTAATATATGATTGATTACCTCTATTTGACCATCATATCTTTTAGATTTAATTTTTTTCTTTAAAAATTTAGTTTCACATATATACGGACCATGGAAATCTTTAATTTTAGTATTAGTGGAAATTTGCATTAATAAAATTAAACTTTTGGACAATATCCTCCTTAAAAAGTTAATTTTGGAGTGATAATCTTTTCTGAAACCAAGTACCAATCCTCCAATACCAGTATATTTAATTAAATTTCTTATACTTTTTCTCTCAAAACTGTCATCTCCTGGAAAATGAGTTACATATTTATATTTCGAATTTTTCGCTCCTACATAAATTGCATTTTGCACACCTTGATTTTTATTAATTGAGATAATTCTAATTAATTTTGTTTTTTTTTTGATAAAATCATCTACTATAAATTTTGAGTTATCTGTGCTTCCATCATTTACGATTAATATTTCGTATTTGCTATAATTATTAAGAACACTTTCAACTTTTTTAATTGTTTTTAAAATATTTTTTTGCTCATTAAAACAAGGGATTATTACAGATAAGTTTATTTCTTTTTTCAATTTTATCTAATACTAGTAGGTTTAATTTTGTATTATGTTTGAAATGGTTATAAAATTTTTAAAAATTACTTTTTTAATATCAATATTTTATTATTTATACAATAATAATTATTTTGATTTGTCATTATTTGTTAATCTTATAAATAATCCTCTATTAAATTTTATACTTGTAATTTTTACTGCTCTTACAATTTTTATTGGGGGTTACAAATGGTACGTTATTTTAAAATCTTTTGATGTTGAAATATCTTTTTTAAAAACTTTAAAAATTTACTATATTGCAAGTTTCTTTAATAATGTATTATTTGGGACTATTGGTGGAGATATTCTTAAAATACATTATGTTCTTAAACATTCCAAAAAAAATAAATTAAGAAATAATATAACAATCCTTATAGATAGAATTCTTGGGTTTCTAGGATTATCTTTTTTAGGATTTTTTTCTATAGTAATAATAATAATCGAAAGTCAGCAGATAAAGTTTCTACATTACTTAATTTATTTTATTTTATTTTTTATGATATTATCTATTTTTTTAGTTTATATAATTAGAAAAACCACTTTGTTTTTAAAAATAAAATATTTCTACTTTAAGCTTTATAAAAAATTTTTATTAGCATTTATTTTATCAATTTTAATATTTTTTATAGTTCACTACACAACATATTTAATTTCTGAATATATATTCAGTTTTAATATAAGCTTAAATGAAATTTTTTTTTCAAGTTTTATGAGTACAATTGTTAGTGCTATTCCATTAACTCCAGGTGGTATTGGACTTGGTGAAATTACATTTGCTTTCACAAATAAATATTTTTTTGATAATATATTAGCTAATTTAGCAAATATTATTATTTACTTAAGAATAATTGACTTTCTTGTTTCTCTACCTAGTTTATTTTTTTATTTAATATATAAAAACGAAAAAAATGAAATTTGATCACCTATCATATTATATAAAACACAAAATTTCTCCTGTAGGCCAAAATATTTTTAACAAAAAAAAACATTTTCAAAGAAGAGAGTCTTTATATAATCATTTAGGTATAACAAAAAAAATATTAACTAATTTAGAAATTTTAGAGGTGGGACCTGCTGAAGGTCATAACGCAGCATATTTAGCATCATGTAATCCAAAAATACTTCACCTTGTAGAGCCAAACCCAAATGCAAATAAAAATATTTATAAAATTTTTAAGAAACTAAAGGTCTCCAATAAAAACACGAGAATAATAAAAAAAAAATTTGAAAAATTTAAAACAAAAAAAAAATATGATTTGGTTATTTGTGAAGCATGGCTAGGTATTAACAAAAAAGAGAGAAAACTTATTTCTAAACTAGGAAAACTAGTAAAAACTAATGGTATTTTAATAATAACTTCTTCTTCTTCTATATCATTTTTGTCAAATATAATTAGAAGATTTATTGGTATAAATTTGACAACAAAAATCAGTAACTTCAATAAAAAAACTGATTATTTAGTTAACTTTTATAAAAATCACTTAGATACTATGAAAAACATGTCGTGCCCATATAGAGATTGGGTCCAAGATTGTTTAATTGGTGATGGTTTTTTAAATATTCATCCTGATCCTCAAGAAATCTTTCAAGATGCAGGTAAAAAATTCAACTTTTACAATTCGTATCCAAAATTTTATAGCGATTGGAGATGGTATAAAGATTTAATAAATAGTCAATTTATTACAAAAGAAAAATTTTTAGACCAATATAATAAAAATGCACATAATTTTATTGATTACAAATTTTTCTTTCCAGAAATTCCAGCAAATCAAAATATTAAATTATCTAAGAAATCAAGAGAATTGCTTAAACTTCTTATTAAAAATGAAATTGAGTTAAATTCAAAAAATTATAATCTTTTTCTAAATAAACTCATAGAAATTAATAAAATATTAAAACTACAAAAAATTATTATAAAAGGATTAGATGAGGTAGTTTATATTTTAAAAAAACGAAAATTTCTAGGAGCATCTAACTTAAAATATTTTAAATCAAATTTTGGAAGAGAGTTATTTTACATATCATTAATTAAAAATTTATAAATGAATTCTTCAAAAAAAATTTTAAATAAACTAGGTTTAAAAAAAAAAAATGATAGAGTATATTATTCGAAAAATACTTTTCATAAATTTTCATTAAAAGATATTTTTGTTCTAAAAGAAATAACTTCAAAAAATTCTAAATTAATAAGAATTTGTTTACACAAAGATAATAAAAAAAAAATACAAGAAATGATTATTATGCATAAAACTCCTCAAATTATTGGTCCTCTTAAACAAAAAAAGGAGTCGATATCTTATCATGTGCTTAATGGCAAACTGCAAATTGATATTTTCAATAAAAATGAGATATCAAAGTTTGAATTAAAGAAAAATGATAGTATAAGAATACCATGCAATCTTTTTAGAAAAATTATTTCCAAGAAAAAAAATACAATATTTTTGGAAGTTGTTAATGGTCCTTTTAAAGATAAAGATACAATATGGAAAGATCAACAAAAATAAAAATTACCTATATTTTATTTTCAATTATAGTTTTTATTTTATGCATAATTTATGCAAACATGAGTCAAGTAAACTCTTTGATGGATGAAAATAAAGAGATTATTTTTTCAAACTTGCAATTTGATCATTCAGAATTAGTTACTAATTTATTTAATAGTGAAGGTTATTATCAATATAGACATAATATAAAATATCATTTAGCCAAACTGCCCGTATTACCGCTAATAATCAGTAGTTTGGCTTTAATTTCTAAAAATTTATATTTTATTTATTTTGTTAAAAATTTAGTTTTATTTTCAATTATATTTTACTCTCTCAATTTTTATTGTAAAAGTCATAATCGAAATTATGTGTATTTTCTAATTTGTCTAGTATGCATGTTTATCATACCCCATAATTTACATGTTCAACTAAATATTCATTTTGCAGATACAATTGTAGCATGTTTATTGCCAAGTCTATTTTGGCTCATATCAACAGAAAATAAAGAAAAATATATTTATGTTTCACTAATTCTTTTTATTTTATATTTAACAAAAACATCTATGTTTTTTTTATGTTTGATTTTACCTTTTGGAATTTTAATTTTGGAAAATGACAATATAAAAAGAAAAATATTACCAATTTTCTCAGTTATATTAGCTGTTATTATATGGGGTAGTTTTGGATTAGTTAAAACTGGTGTTTTTCCTTTTGGTTCCAAAATTTTATCTGTAGCATCTGAGGGCATGAGTGTAGCTTTAAATGAAAAATTTCATAAATATTATCCTCAAAAGAGTGTAGATTTAATTAAATTAAATAAAATTGAAACCAATCGATTTAATACTGAATGGGAAATATATGAACATTATAAATCAAACAATGATAATTATTTAAGGTATAATCTTGATAGATACATAAAAGATACATTTATTAAAATAAAAGTAGTTTTATTTAATATTAAAAAAGACTCAGTATTCCCAGACAATGAAGGAAATTTTAAAAATCCAATAAAAGTAAGTTTCTTATTAAATAAAATTATCTTTAATTTAAGTATAATAATTGCAATGATAATATTATTTAAAAATATTAATAATTTAAAATTAGTAAAACTAGAAATATACTTACTTACTATTGTAGGGATGAACACTCTTCCGTTAATTGCTGGTTGGGCAACCGCTAAACATTTAACAGGAATGACCTTAGTTTGTTTAGTATACCTATTAATAAAATTAAATAATAAAAATCTTAAAAAACTTATTTAAATTTACCAACTAAATCAACTAAAGATAATAACCAATATTGATGTGCATTTTCTATAAAATTATATGATTTAGAATTAACTGTAAAATTTAACTTTCCAAATTTACTCAATTTATTCTTTCCATTGAACCCAGTAAAAGTGATTAAATTGTTTTTTTTATTTTTAACAAATTTTGCAGCGTTAACCATGTTTTTTGAATTTCCACTTGCAGAAATAAGAATTACCAAATCTTTTTTATCTAGGTAAAAATTAAGAGCATTTTTTACCCATTTATCATATCCATAATCATTGGCAAAACAGGTAATTAAATCACTTTCATTAAAATTAGTTGATCTTATTTTGCCATTTTTAGTCATGTCTACACTAAAATGACTTGCTATTGCAGCACTACCTCCATTACCTACAATTATAATTTTTTTATTGTTTTTTTTTACATCTAATAAAAGTTTATATAATTTTTTAAATTTAGACTTTGTATTTTCATCCATTAAAATACAATTTAAAAATTCGTTATGATATTTTTTTAAGTATAGATCGATATTTTTCATAATAATTTTTTTTTAATTGTCTTGCCCAATGCTTATCAAATAATAAATTTTTGTCATCAATATAAATATCAAAACTTGGTTTTCCAAATATTAATTTATGATGATTAATTTTCCATTTTTTTAATTGTAATTTAGTAAAACTATAACCTTGGTTTGAAGCTTTTTTAATATTATCATTATTTCTTCCCATTTATCTTGCAGTAAATATTTTAATATAATAACCTTTGCTGAATAATTTATTCACTAAGTTTATGTTTTTTTTAATAGGTTTACTCATTTTATAATTATTAGATTTTGTTTTACAAAGAACGTTATCTAAATCAAAACATATTATTATTTTTTTTTTATTTTCACTGTAATTTTATTTTGTGAATATCTTTGAAGGATATATTTTTTATTTTAGATAAATCATGTCTTAAATTTTCTATATTGATATTTTCATTACATAACATTATTTCAGAATGAGATGTCGGCAATAAATTATCACCAAGTGTAATTTCTTCAGAAATTTTTTCTCCTTTTTTTAATCCTGTAATTTTTATAGACACATCTCCTTCTTTATTCTTTTTATCTTTGACTGTATTACCACTCAATCTAATTATTCTTTCAGCTATTTTATAAATTAATATTTGTTCGCCCATATTAAGAGCATAAATTTTTAGATCATCTTTGTTCATGTATGATGCATTAATTACTAATTGAACTGCCTCTGAAATTGACATGAAATATCTTTTTGCTTTTTTATTAGTAACTGTAAGGGGTAAATTTTTTGAAATTTGGTTCAAAAAAATTGGGATAACTGAACCACTTGATCCAATAACATTTCCAAATCTTACAATTGTAAAATTAGTAGTTATTTTTTTTTGATTTTTAAGGTATTCATATTTTATTATTTTTTCGCCATATTTTTTTGTGACACCCAGTATACTTTTTGGTTTTACTGCTTTATCCGAACTTATGAATATGAAATTTTTAACATTTTTTTTTATAGAAAAATTCACAATAGTTTTTGTCGCAAAAATATTGTTTTTAACCATAGAGTAAGGATTATCTTCTCCAAAATTTACATGCTTGTAGGCAGCAGCATGATAAATATCATCTATATTTTTTAATTTAAAATAATTTTCTAAAAAATATTCATCATTACAATCACCTAAAATTGGTTTTAAAATTTTAATATTTATTTTTTTTTCTTTAAGTCTACTTATCAAATTAAAAAGATTTATTTCTGAAATTTCTAAAATATAAAGTTTTTTTGGTTTATGCTTTAAAATTTCAAGGCATAATTCACTGCCGATAGAACCACCACCTCCAGTAATAAGAATGCTTTTATTTTTGATTTTTTTTTCTAATATCTCTTTTTTTACAATTATTCTTGGTCTATCAATTATATCATAAAAATTTAGGTTTGAAATAATCGACTCATTTAGATATTGTTTTAAGTAACTGTGTTGATTATTTAATTTTTTAATTCTAATATTTTTATTTTCAAATTTATTAAATAATCTTGAAACCTCACGATCTGTCAAACTTTTACTTCCAATAATTATTTCATTAATCTTAAGTTTTTCAATAATATTATATAAATCATTTTTTTTAAAAATTTTAATTCCATTAAGTTCTCTTTTTTTATGTTGATTATGAGTATCGATTAATCCTTTTATAACCCCATCATCCATACTTTCTCTTATATTTTTTATCAATTCAATATTAAATTGATCAATTCCTACTATTAAAATTTTTTTTTCTCTATCTGAATTACGGATATTTAAATTAATTAAAAAATTAACAAAAACTCGATGTGATAATATTAAAATTCCTGTAATCACTGTTGCAATAAAAGAGATTGATCTAGGAAAATATAAAAATTCATATAAATAAAAATTTATTGGAACAAGAATAACCAAACACAATATAATAGATATGGCAATTTTTTTGATAGAAAAGTAATCAAAATACCTAATTAAAATCTGATAAATATTATTAATGAAAAATACTAAGTAGAATATTGTTAGAAATAATAAATAGACTCTAAAATCTATTTCCAATACTGAATAAATTTTTTCAAGCCTTAAAGAATATGCCGCAACAATTGAAAAAATGATAATTATAAAGTCAGAAAAAATCAAAAAAATTTTTTTTTTATAATTATTTAATTTATTTAGATTAAATTTGTACATGAAGTATATTTAGTGTGATATCCCCATTCTGTTAAAAACAACTTTAATTGTTTGAAAAATAATCTTCAAATCTAATAAAAAACTTTTCTTTTTCATGTACTCAACTTCCAAATTCAATTTTTTTTGATCAGAAATTAGGTCTCTTCCATTTATTTGTGCATTACCTGTAATACCAGGCATAATCTTGTCAATTCCATACTTTTTTCTCTTATTAATTAAATCTAACTGTGTTGGTAGCGCGGGCCTAGGGCCTACAATAGCCATTTGACCCTTAATTACACAAAAAAATTGTGGAATTTCATCGATACTTAATTTTCGCATAATTTTACCCAATTTAGTAACTTTAGAGTTGGGATTTTTTAACTTAGCTGACTCAATTAATTCAGTGTTTATATGCATTGTTCTAAACTTAATCATATCAAATTTTTGATTATATTGGCCTATCCTTTTTGAAATAAAAAGTATAGGACCTCTTGAATCTAATTTTATTAATACCGAAATAACTAACATTAGAGGTAATAAAATTAAAAAAAAAATTAAACCTAAAAAAAAATTAGTTGATCTATTCAATCTTTTTTCCTTTTTCACTAAAAATTATATAAAGAAGCAAATAAGTAAGAATTGTCAAAATTAATACGTTTAATTTATTTTCAATAACATAAAATAATATAATATTTATCAACATACAAAATTGTATAATAACAAAAGTCTTAAATTTTTTAAATTTTTTTTCAATTAAATGATGAATATGATTTCTATCGGGACTAAATGGATTTTTTCCATAAAAAATTCTTACTAAAAAAAGTCTAAACATATCTAAACCAGGTAATGATAAAATTACAAATATTTCTTCTGGTGTAAATTCTTGATTTAAATTGTGCGATTTTATTAGAACATATGAAATTACAAATGCTAAAACTTGTGTACCACTATCACCTAAAAAAAATTTATCTAAAAAATTATAAAATAAAAATAAGATTAAAACACAAATCAGAATTATACTTAAAGAAATATATATATTTTTAAATATAAAAATTGAAAAAATTAAAATACAATAAGTTCCTGTTTGAAGGTTTATGCCATCAAACATATTAATTGCATTTATAAAAAGTAAAACACACAAAATTGTGAATAAATGTGAAAAGTTATTTAGATAAATAGGATTTTCAATAAATGAAAAATTAAGTTGTTTAACAACCAAATTATCATCTAATAGTGTTAAAAATAATAAAACAAAAAAATTTAAAAATAATTTTTTATTTGCACTTAAGTTATATTTATCATCAAAAAGACCTATGCAGAAAAAAATTGTTACTCCAGCACAAAAAGTTAAATACTCACGATTATTAACCATTTCTTGAAGAAGATTTAAATTTAAAAAGTAGTCTAATATAAAAAAAATCGTTAAATTATATATGATCAAAATACCTCCAAACAAAGGTACATTATTTTTATGAAATTTTCTTACATTATCAGCAATATCAAAAATATTTATAAATTTTGTAATTGGATTAAAGAAAATAATAATGGGCATATTAATTAGTCCAATTATTATAATTATATTTTCAAACATAAAATTTTTTAGAATTAATAGTATATATTAAAAAACAAAGTGGATAATACATAATGATTGATAACCAGTTATTAAAAAAATTTCCAGATGGCAATAATGGGAACAATGTCATAAAATAAACGCTCAAGAGACAAATAGCTTGATCAGTAATTAATTGTTTTTTTTTATATATCTGAAAATAAAGATTTTTAATAAAAAAATAACAGATGCTTATAAAAATTCCCATTAAAATTATAAAACCAAAAGTTCCAGTTTCAGCTAACATTTGAGCATAAAAATTATGTGGATGAGTAGTACATGCGTTGTCATCAACAAAATTTTCTTCTTTATTACAATAAAATCTAAACATTTTTACTCCATGACCAACCAGTGGTTTTTCTTTAAACATATTGTATGAAATCAAATAATGACCCTCATAAGTTTTACTAAACAATATAACTCTTTCACTTTCAGCATTGAGACCCATTTGATTTATTGTTTGTGTAATAACACGGTTTTTTACCTTTTCACTAGTAGATACAACAAATGCAAATACTAAAATAATGGTAATTAGTGGAACTAAAAAAATCTTTCTAAAATTTATTGATGAAAAAAAAATAAATATAAATGATAAAATAAATAATCCAAGAGATGTTCTCTCACCACTTAATAACACAATTGTAAACGCTATAACTGTTGTTATCGCTATTATTAAAAACCAGGACATTCTAAATATATTAAAACTTGAATTATAAATTATCAAAAATAACACTAATGGAAAAAAACGGGCTGTATAACTTCCCAAAACTTCATCGTCACCAAAAATACTTGTGATTCTAAAATTTGATCCATATTCATGTACAAAACCAAAAATATTTTTATGAAAAAAATATTGATAAAGTGTATCTAAAAATAAAAATGAATAAATAATTAAAAAAATATATAATAAGTTTTTTAAAATATTTTGATTATTATTTATTAAATAACTCGCAAATAATGCAAAAATTCCAAACCTAAAATAAAAGATACTACTTTGTAATGAACTTAAATTATTTGATAAAAAAGAATTTAGACTTAAAATTAAACATATTATTAAATAAATTTTAAAATATATATTATCTAATATTTCAATTTTTTTTTGGGCAAACATAATCATAACAAAACTTACAACTATGATAACTAAAAATAAATCAGGTAAAAAAGGACCTGTAATTAATGCTAATGGAATTAACAATAATAAGTATGATAAAAAGTAAATAATTTTTTTATTATTTATGATCATTTTGTAAATATATATTGAATAATTTTAATTGGAAATCTCAACAAAACCATTGCCCAATTTGAATAAACTCCATTTTTTTTTAATATTTTTAAAATTTCTTTTGAGGAAATAAAATTACTTTTAAATGACCTTGTGCTTTTTCCACCTAATCTCATAATTACATAATTAGTATTACTCATAGACATATTAATTTTTTTTTTTAACATTATTCTCAAGTAAAACTCAAAATCACCTGCAATCTTATAATCTGTGTTATATAGTCCATATTGATCGTAAATTTCTTTTTTTAAAAACATTGATGGGTGGGGTGGTGAAATTCCTAAATTAAACATCCAGTTTTTAAAGTTAACAGGCGAGTACTTTCTTACTATTGCATCGTTTTCTTTTTTTACCATGCATGTTGCACCAACCAAGCATTTTAATTCTATTTTTTTTTTAAAAATATTAACAACATCTGATAAAACTTTTTTATGAGTATAATAATCATCAGAATGTAAAATTGAAATAATATCACCTGTAGCATACTTAATGCCTTTATTAATGCCCTCATATATACCTGTATCTGCTTCACTTATAAAAGTGGTTATAAATTTTTTATATTTTTGAATAATTTCTACTGTTTGATCTGATGATCCCCCGTCTATAATAATATACTCAATATCTAAATATTCTTGATCAATTACAGATTTTATTGTTCTTTCAATACTATTTTCACTGTTTAAACACACTGTAACTATTGAAATTTTCATTATTATCTATCTTTGAATAACCCAATTACCAAGGATTAATAAATCCATATCTGTTCTTTCATAACAGTTAATTGCTTCAACTGGATTATTAACTATTGGCTCATTTTCGTTAAAAGATGTGTTTAAAAGCATGGGAACACCAGTAAGTTTATCAAATTCAGTGATTAAATTGTAGTAATGTTCATTCTGCTCTTTTGTGACTGTCTGCAACCTTCCAGACCCATCTACATGAGTAACTCCTGGTATCAAAATTCGTTTATGTTCTTTGATCATATTAACCTCACTCATATAAGGGACATCATTATCTTCCTCGAACCAATCTTTAACAAGTTCCTTAAGTATAGAGGGTGCAAAAGGTCTAAAGCTTTCTCTTCTTTTTATTTTTAAATTAATAAGATCTTTTATATTTGCATTTCTTGGATCAGCTAAAATTGATCTATTTCCAAGCGCTCTAGGGCCCCACTCAGTTCTTCCCTGAAACCATCCAATAACTTTTTCTTTTGTAATTTCTTTTGCAACATAAGAATATAAATTTTGGAAATCCATTTTTTTAACTAAATAATTGTTTTTTAATTTTTTTTCTTCAATTATTTTAAATATGTATTCATTAGAGTACTCAGGTCCCAAGTAAGAATAATTTTTAACAAATATTTTCTTATCTTTTAATAAATTTTTGACTACCACGCTGGCTGAACCAATCGATCCACCTCCATCACCTGGATTTGGAGAAATATATATTTTTTTAAAATTTGAATTTTTAAGTATTTTTCCGTTTGCTACAGAATTCATAGCACAACCACCTGAGATTGTTAAAAAATCTGTATTATATTTTTCATAAACTTTATTTATTAAATGAAACAAAACATCTTCATATACGGTTTGCACTGATTTAGCTAAATCCAAATGTCTTTGGGAGATTTCTTCATCAGGCATTCTCTCTTTACCAAGTAATTCAATAAGATTATTTGAAAATAAATCTTTATATATATATTGACCCTGATCATTTATATCAAATATTTTTTCTTTATGATGTAAAAAAAACTTTAAATCTA
>MDSV01238886.1_pt1 | contig 15855 bp, 5 predicted proteins | sample 810851 | NCBI WGS metagenome assembly MDSV01 (sample SAMN05326640, study PRJNA326480) | marine metagenome | isolation source: seawater | place: Atlantic Ocean: North East | collected 2012
AATGAATCCCATATCGAGAATCTTCTTATCTTTTGTGAATGCATATCCGACACAAGTTGTCGATACATCTAATCCTAATGTAACCATTTATCTCCTATATATCTAATTTTATTTTAAATGTTGTTGCTATTTTTTTACTTTTCTTAATAGCTCTTGGTAATTTAGCTTGAATAACAGGATTAATTAAATCATTTTTGTCATATAAATTTATCGTTGTAATATATGGACTAAAATTACTTCCAGTAAAACTTCTACCTATAAATCTTGTAGAGTATTGAAGTGAACCACTTATTGGACTTCTTAATGTATAATTTGTTGAAGTATTATATTCATTTGGATTTACTGTTATAGTGTATTCGTGTGTTGTAAATGTATCATATGAATCAAATTTTAAATTATAGTTTGTAGCTAAATCAGAATATTTAACACTACCACTCCAAGAACCAGTCTCTGTTATTACTACTAATCCTTTGTCATAAAATATATTCCCAACATAATTTTCAGATGAAGATATTGAATTATTTGTACCAGCTGATGATGCAGTTAATGTTCCCCAATTACTATTCGCGTTGGTTGAATATAAATTACCAGCACCGTCATCTTTTATTATTGGATTATTACCACTATTATCTGAATTATTTAAATCTGTTAATTGGAAAGTTGTTTCTTTTATTTTTTCACCATAGTATGGAGATGGAATTGTGATTAAAGAACTACTTGAATAACCATGATATTTACTAAGAATTTGTTTTTTACCCAATTGTATAATTGATAAATTAGCTTCAGGTGTTGTAAACTTTAGTTCATCTTTATTATAAACTGGAGAACCACTTGTATAAAATAAAACATTTAATGAATCCCAATATTTAGTATTTGATGAACTAGATATTATTTTTGTTGTTGTTATTCCAGCAGATGATGTAGATAAATTTTGTGTATAATTTACTACATTCTGTTCAATGACAGCTGGTTTATTAATATCTTTGAATACAAACATAACATATCATTAGTAGGTTAACTTAACTTTAATAGTTGCCTCTGAACTAAAATTCTTTTTCAATGGTTTAGATAAATGACCAACAGCGACCATATCACCGGCATTATTATACATTTGAACCGATGTAATAAATGTTTGAGGATTTCCTCTCATTTTATCATTTCTTAATTTATTTTGTGAACCACTTACAAATGTTGGATTATTTGAAAAGTTTGCGTGTCCACTTCTAACTCTACAAAAATATTGAGCACTTACTTGGTCTTCTTCATCTCTGAATGATAGTTTAGCACCAAGTGGTTGTAAACAATTTATAAATCTTAAAGCATTTTTACTATTAGCATTTGTAGTAGTTCCAACTGCAAAACCCGCGTGTGTCCCATCTTTGAAAATAGCAACATCAGCTTTAGAACCTGAGTCACCAGGAATAGATCCTGATAGTTCTTGTTGACTAAATACCATAATTCCAGTATCAGGATAAAAGAATCCATATGTTCTATCAGAAGCACCACTTCCACTAATTGTTCCAGCAGAACCACTAACAATATTGTATCTATCACCAACAGGAGTCGAAGTTGGTGTTTTGTTAGCACTATCATCTGTTAAATCTAATTTTGGAGATCCATCAGTTCCACCAACATTACTATTTGAACCACTTAATGTAATTGTCCAAGTTCCTTTATTAATTCTATCTTTCATATTAGAGCGTCTAGCAGATAGAACAAATATTTCTTGATCTCTACCACTTGAAACTTTTGCATTGGTTGGAGCAGTTGCTAAACTATTATTTCTTGAAATTATAAACCCACCAGTTACTTCTGTAGGAGCCAAAAGTAAACTTGCATATTGTTTATAAACGGCTTCAGTTTCTGATTTTGTATTTGCTTCAACTTTAGCACCATATCCTCTTAAACTACCAAATGTAACATCAAACTCTTGAACAGTTGGAGTTGTTGTATTCGATATTCCAAAGAAATAAGTTTCGTTTGTAGCTGTTAAATTTGATGCTGATTGTATATTAGCTGCTAGTAAGGTTTCTGAACCACCCGAAAAATATGGTGTTGTAACTTTCTCCACAGTAGTTATCATATCCATTCCTTCTGTCGCATCTAATTGTATATTTGTTCCTGCTATAGCCATTTATTAATCTCCTAAATTAATTTTTTAAAATGTCCCTACACCACCATCTGATAAGATTTGGTTATTTGGTGTGGTAATATTATTTATAATGTTGCAAATTACTACAGTTCCAACTTCATTATCTATAAAGATAATATTTGTTTGTTGTCCAGCTGTATCTTGTTGTACAGGTGTTAAACTTACACTTGTAATTCTATCTGTTCCTTCAACTACTGATGATAAATCATAAGCTTGTGCCTGTGGAATTTCTTCAGTTGAAATAAATTGTCTAATCATCGTTGTTCCACTTAAACCACTATTTAAAGTAGCTTCTGTTCCAGGTGTCACAATATTTGGTTTTTGAATTATCATAGTCATACCTTGATTAGTATTTGAAGAATATCCAACTAATCTAAGTTGAATTGCTCCAGATGCTTCTTCACCTTGATTAAATGTTTTGGTTCTTCCATTAGCTACATCCATGCCAGAATCTATAACTAAAGCAGGAATAGCTATAGAATTTTGACTTAAACTAATTAGTCTATTTCTCATATTATATTCAGCGTGAACACTCGCTTCTAATTGAGGTAAGTTTTCAATTGCTTCACCATAATGTGATGAACCACTTGGGTGAACTGTATTCCATAGTGTGTAATCAACACCCGTATCCGAAAGAGTAAATGATGATATGTTTAAGTTACCACCATCTTTTAAAATTTCTCTACCTTTTTTTGTTAATACCGCATCAACTGTAATTGATGTATTGTCTAAATATCCCATTGTTTTTTTCTCCTGCTTTGAAATAATTAAATACTTTAATTCATATATAAATATAAATAAATTGAAAAAATATAGTATTTTTTAATTAGTAAGTTACATTACCCTTATTGTCTAAATTTGGTGAAGAATCACCTTTTATTATAATTTGATTCTCACCACCAGTTACATTAACCCTATAAAATGAAGCTGTTGAATGATCTACAGCTTTGTCATCAGGTGATGTTTTAGGGAAAAATCCTGGATTTGTATTTTGTGTACCATTTCTCATATTGTTAACAAAATGGTCAACATATCTACTAACATGATTATTTGGTAAAAGAACACTACCATCTGAAGCTGTAGAATAATATCTTGTTTTACCCATCATTATACCACTAAATATACCAGAACCAGTTCCAAAACCTTTTGAATCATATTGTACATCTGATTTTAAATTTTCAGTTACTATTATTCTATTATAAAATCTACTCGAATCACTAAAGTCTGAAGGTTTACCATACGAAGATGAATAATGTTCACAGTCACCTATAGAATTGAATGTAAATCTTGTATCGATGTGTCCGACATTATAATTATTATTTGAACCAGTACCACCTGCGAAATTTATAAAGTGTGTTTTATCAGCACCTGTTCCCCAATTTTTGTGAATATCTACATATGATTTATTAAAATGAGTTGAAATAAAATTAATTGAAGATGAATATGGAAGTATAACAGATCCAGTAATTCCACCTTTTCTTAAAAAAATAGGTACTTTATAACTACCAGTTTGATAATTATTACCCATACTAATAGAACTCGAATAAGGAAATTCTATCTGAGTTGTTGAAAATAAAATATTTTCATTTACAGATATTGAAGAACCAGATTTTGGAAAATCAATTGAGCCCGTAATTCCATCAGGTTGTAAAAATGGTGAATGAATATAATCTCTACTAGCAGAATAAGCATTACCCATACTTAACGAAGCACTATATGGTAATTCAAGATTAGAAACAAGTGATTGTTGTTTGTATTCTGTATTTTCAACAAAAACAATACTACCCGTCGCGGTGTTTGGATTAGTTTCAACTGAATGTTTAAAAGCTCTATATTTAGGTTTTTCAAGTAAATTTGGTTTTATAATAACTTCGAAACCACTATCTCTATCACTTAAAGTAGAACTAGCTGGAACTAATTTTTTTAACCCGTCAACCATAGAATTATTAAAAATATTCTCATGTCCTCTTATAAATTTATTTGTGTCAACTTCAATTGGAAAACTTTCAAAAAAGTTTTTTCTTAAAGTATCTAATTCCGTATAAGATGAAGAAAACTGATATATTGGATTCCCATAATATTTTTCAAAATTAAAGTTATCCATTTTATTTAAAATATATTGGTTTACTTTATCCGTTGGTGATGTTCCAATTTCTAATTTGTTAGAAAAATAAAAATCTTTTTTTTCTTTATTTTTAATAATTGATGTAAATGGGTTTAGATTTCCTACATGTTTCTGTGGTGGACTTATGATAATATTACTATTATTTTCAGAATTTAAATTATTATCTTGTAATCCAAGTGAAAACGCATCAATAATATTAACACTATAAGCCATAGAACTGGTAGGGTTAGTATAAAAACTACCTGTTCTTTGAAATGAGTAATCAGAAAAATTTGTAGTTGGTGACGAATCTACAATTGTTAAACTTTGACCAGAAGCAGAAACTGAAGCACTTGAATAATTTTCATTTAATCTAAAATGATAAATTAATTCTTCTTTATGTGAATTAATTGTGTTACCCGTAGTTGAAAATTTATTTAGTGTATGTAATCTAAATTTAGATTTACTTAATGCTGAACTCCAAGCTTTTATTTCAGATAAAGAACCACTAAACACTTCACCAACAACTAAATTAGAAGATGATAATTGATGTCTTGAACCACTACTAATAAAGTTTTGATTAGCTATATGATTACCATCTACTGCAATACCACCACTAACAGACATTGTAACATAAGTATAATTAAGTATTGAAGTATTATTTTGTAAAGAAGAATGTAATCTGTATTCATTTGTTCCACTACCACTAACACTAGCCGTCATTCTTTGTAACATAACATTCCAAAGTTGTCCATTACTTATATTTTTATATGATGTCGACATCGAAACTGCATTACTAGCTATAGCTGAAGAACCTGAAATAGTATTATTTAATCTAAATTCAAATGATGAACTAACTCCATCAGAACTTGGTACTAATGTTAAATCCCATAATTTTTGATTACCACTACCACTAGATTGTAATATTGTTTGTCTTTGAGTTGTGTTGGTGTGTTTGTAAACAAATTCAATTGTATTAATATTTGCACTATCCATCCACCAATCAAGATTTATTTTTCTATCACTACGACCACCAAAAATATAATTATGTAATTTTTCTTTTTTTCCAATAAATTGAATACTTCCAGTTTGAATACCAATATCAGTATCTGTAGTCATAGCAGGATTAGGATTAGTTTCAAAAGTATCTGATAGTTGTTCTGTTGTTCCACCATATTCTTTCATTGGGATTATATCTGGTGGATAACCATATACATTTAATAGTGCTCTAACTGAATTTTTTGTTCCTTTTGATTTATAAATGTATAATAAATTATTTAGAGTTTTTCTCCAAGTGTTGTTTTTAATATCATCTATTGAAGTGACACCACTTAAATATGATGCTAATGAATCTTCTAAACTACCCGAAAATGGATTTATAGCTTCGTATCCTAAATTGTTTAATAAAATAGGATAAATATTTTCTGCTGGTGAATTTAATTTTTTATAACCTCTATCATTTATTTTACCAATACCATCAATATGATTTTTAATAACATCATATTGTTCACCCTGCAATGATAAGAAATCTTTTAAATCATTATATTCAGAACTTTCTTGAATGTATGTTGGTAAATTATTTTCTAATGAGTGGATGTTATTAGTATCAAATGTTTCAGCTTTTGTCAACATATCATTGTACCAATTAATCCATTCAGTTGAACTTGTATGATAAAGTTCACTAAATGGTTGAGCGTTACTTGGATTATTAAATGTTATTTTAACATCAGTTATAAGTGATGCAGATTTTTGACCATAAGCAGCTACATAAAATAATTCACCAACCGGCATACAAGCTCCGTAAAATGGAACTCCACTTTCAGTAACAACGGTTGTTGGATATTTACCAGTTGAATCTTTTATCTTCCAAGAACCAGTTTTAAAACTACCACTTAAAACTGTAGTTTGTTGAGGATTTGAAAAATTATCTATATTTGCAAAATCACCAGCAATCACTATACCACTTTCATTAACAGGAATATTAGTAGGCACCCAATATGATTGTGAAACCTCTACTATATATCTTTGATATTTACTTCCAGTTGGAGTAGGATTATTAATTGTAGCACCATGAAAAGCTTCTTCAGGTAAATTAAAACCTAAAGTACTATTCATATATGGATTAGTATTTCCAACAGCTTGTATAGTAGCAGCATTTGACTTCATCAAATATGATAAATAAATTGAGCTACTATAATTAAAAAATGGTTTTTCGTGAACAAAATATTTCGAAGAAAATAAATCTATATTAGCCGCAGTATTACCATCATTATTTTTATATTCATAAACAACATTGAATCCATCTTTACCTGAAATAATATTTTTAGTTCCTGAAAAACTTGAATTGTTAGAAGTATCATCACTAAACTGAACAGGAACTACATCAACATAATTTTTTCCTAAACTAGGAGCTGATGCTGTTGATTCTGATTGACCATCATAATATAAAAACTTTTCATATGGTGTAAATGAATTTATTTCTTCATCTATTTTTTTAAATAAATCTTTTCTTATTTGTACAACTGAATTTGTATCACTACTTAAATCAACAGAACCTGATATTAAAAGTGAACTTGATATTTGAGAATAATAATTCTGAATAGTTTTTATTTTATTTTTAAAGTTTACAATTTTTATTTTAGCAGAACCAAAATGTGTATGATTTTCAAATTCATTATAATTTACATTAAGATTTGGATAATAATGAGAACTAGCAGAAGTAAATTGTTGTAAAGTACTATCAGTTAAAGAAGAAGTTAACTCATTATAATTTTGAAAATCTGTGTCATCACCATCTAAATTTAACCAACTTGTAACACTATCTGGATTTAATCCGAAACCAATAACTTCAGCTTCCACATCTGAAACATAAGTGATTGGTGTTCTTTGAGTTACCAGTATTTCTTTTTCAATTGAAACTAATTTTAAATTACTTACATTATAAGGAAGAGGTTCATACAATCTTAAAATTATGGATTGATTATCTTTCCCATCCGTTACTGCATCAAAATGAAAATTATTAATTGGTATGTGTCTACCATTACCAATATTTAACATATGTTCAAACTGATAAGAATTGGTATTAGAATTTAATTGATTTTTTATATCATTTATAATAAAAGAATCTACTAAGTTTCCACCATCTGTTTCAATTCTTGAAAAACTATAATCTAATAGTTTTAAACGAACTTCTTTTCTTGAAGTTGAAATTTCTTTAATTATAAAGTTAAATAAATTTCCGACTTGAGGGTTATAGTATGGATTAAAAAATGGTTCAGATGATATTTGTTCCTGAGTTGCATTATCTAGTGTTGGAATAGGATATGTACTTGGATCTAATATATGTTGATTAATATAAGTAGCTATATCAGGTCTACCGTGTATATCATTCCACTCTTCACTATCAGATACATTTACTACTGTATCATCATTAACATCAAATTGTTGATAATAACTTGGAAATGGTAAACTATCAAGATTAGATTGTAAAGAATAAGTTGGTGTTAATTGTTTTAAGAAATCAACTTGAATTGTATAATTACCATCAGGTAATTCTTCTCTATCAAATAACTCATTTGGTTTTAAATAATAATCTTGTAATCCTGAATCATTATTTGTTCTGACATAAATTTTGAAATCATTATTATCTGTTCCACCAATTGTTTTGTTTGTAGCTATTACACCACCACTTGAAGGTGAAGTATTAATAACGAATGGAGTATCATCTAATGATGAATAAAATATAGCTTTTTTATTAATATTATCACCTGGATTTCCAATAGAAATATTATATTCTAAAATATCTGTTGATTCATTTTCATAAACAGAAATTCTAACATAATCTCCATCAGATAATTGAATACCAGATGAGACACCATCGTTTATTAGTTGAAAATCGTTATTATTATAATCATAGTCTAAGTTAGCCATACTTATAAAGCTCCATCCGTTTTAGTTTTCTGTGGTAGTTTTATATAGGAATCTCTTCTCATTGGTTCATTTTTTTGTGCTTTTTTAATTTTATAATCTCCAATTAATAATCCTTTATTTGAGTTTCCACTTGAATCATAAATACTTTTATTGGTTAAATTACCCATATTAAACTCTAATCTACAATTCTCATATAAACTTAAATCAGAGGTATCACCTATAAATATCTCTCCAACAGAACTTTCTTCAGAAAAAGTTCTTGAAGTTATTTCACCATTCCAATATCTTTCTATATTACCCTCATCATCTGTTAGAACCTCATTATATAAATGTGTATATCTTTCTTCAGTTCGAGTTGGATCAACATTATAATAAATATCTGGAAATCTATACGCAGGATAAGTACATGAACCATCATCTTCCGCTGCAAAAGCATCAAAATTTTCTGCAAATATGTCGGTGCATCCTCTTGGATATTGATAATAAACCATAGGAATTGCATTTGACATATTATCTGAAAAGGTATATGTAATTTGATTTCCATGTGTATTAGGATTCCAATCACTTGGACTAAGATTTAAATTAACCATTGTACCACATCCAGAGACAGTAGTACCTTGAAACATATCAAACATCAATATATTTTGTCCACCAATTACCTGCCAACTTTCTGGAAGACTCACTCCCTCTTCGTATCCCCCATCACCCTCTACAAGTTTTGTGTGATTCTGCATATCATATGGAAAAGGTAAGTGTAATTGTACACCTTGTATTTCAACATTGTGGGGAACATTATATAATAAATCTCCATTATTAGAAATTAACCATTCATATGGAGCTAAATCACACCCATCTTGTATTGGAAAATTAGGTAAAACCAGTTTGTCAAACGGTGAAGCAGGTGTATATATACTTGAATCAGTAGGATAAGTTAGAATAACATCATCTATATAATCATACTCACTATCATATTCTTCTCCAGCACCATTCCATAAACCTTCAGCCCAATCAATTATTTCTTGTTGTCCCATCTGATAATATGGATGTGGAGTTAAATTGTCTTCTAAAAATTGTGGAGCAATAGTTGCAACCATTTTATATAAAGACTTAATTGGTTCTTGTAACTGATCTTCGAGATGGACACCATCAACAATTCCACAACCGGAGTCAGAAAAACTCATATCATATCCAAAATGAAGTAACCAATAATATTCACCCCACCTAGCACCTTCAGTATTTGGATTACCAAAAGCTGGATCTGAGGGAAGGAAATATCCAGATTGACTGTCATCCCAATTATAATCAGGTATAGCTCTAAACCAACCAATCCAATTTCTTACTTTTTCAGCTATTGCATAGTGCTGTCCATAAAAACAATCTTGAGGACTTGAAATTGTTGCGTCTGGATTATAAGTACATGATTTTGGGTCTCTACAACCATATACAGGCTCGTCATTACCGCCTCCACCTCCTCCTCCGCCTCCTCCGCCTCCTCCTCCTCCGCCACCGGAGTTATGAGTTAGAATACCATTAGCGAAAAAGGTATGATTATTCTGAACTTCAATATCATATGTTCTAATATGAGGTTCTAATATATGTTCAATATCTATAACTTTTGTTTCTTGTAATTTACTATTATCATAATAAAATAATATATCACCCACTTCTAATAATTCTGTATCTTTTCCATTATTAGTTTCCTTAACCCAAGAATGTAATCTATTACACCTTTCAGCATCTGCTGCTACAAATCCTTTATTTTTAGACCAGAATGGGTTTGCAATTGTATTATGAGTTTCTATACCATTACTAAATTTTGTTTTAGCTGTAATATCACCACCAACTAAATCGTGAACTTGTGTAAATAATTTTGTAACTTTTTGTGGTTCTAATTTTTCTGTATGGATATTATATGAAAGAACTTCTTCACCAACTTTAACATCTTCAATATTTTTTTCCAAACCATTTGACATCTTAACTTTTGTTCCAGCTACAAAACATTCCTCTGTAGAACCACCCATTCCACCACCAAACTGACCACCCATAACAGAATCATCATCATCAGAAGGAGGTTTACTAAGATTATCATTATTAGACATTACTGTGGGTTCATCACCCTTCCATTTAAGTGTTGGTGGAGTACTCATAGTTTGTGAACCACCTATCCACTTACCATTACCATCTTGTTCTGATATGAACAGTTGGTCTCCAATAGGATGGTGGGGTGGTGGCCAAGGAACATCGTCTATGGTTTGATAATTTTCATATCCATAGTATCCACCATCATTGGATGTACTTGGCATAATATAAAAACTATCATTAATTGGTAGATTCGACATTTTTCTATACATATAATCAGTTATATCAGGCCTTCCAACATTTGACCATAATATTAAATCAGTTGAATTTAAATATTGAGTTTCAGATGATTCTGATGATAGATACCAATTAACCGTTTGATTCATATAAAAAGTATAGTTTTCACCAGTTCGTAATGTATCTAGTTCTCCAATCCACACACCATTATTTAATTGTGATGAATAACCAAGATCTATATTAGTAATTTGTGTTATTCCCTCTGCTATATTAACTGTATTTATCGGTAAATCATTAAATTCCCAAGTCATATTTAAAACTGGTGGAGTGAGTTGTATTACTGTTGGGCCTTCAACATTAAATTCTTCCCAGTAAAAAGGAAATGGTAAAGAACCCAAATAATCTCTTGAATTATCAACAACTTGATTTTGTTCAGTTGGTATATTTAAAAAATTATTTATATCATATACACCAGTATTAAAATATCTAATTTGTTCTAAATCTAATTTCTCTAAATTATCGCCTACCTCATCATTTTCTTTAGACTCTACTAAAAATGTTTCATCAATTATATCTAAATCTCCTATTTTACCACCACCCAATATATCATTAATTGATTTAGAATACTTTGACTCTTCACTAATACCACCAATTATAGGTGTAGTATAAGGCCATGGTAATGTAACATAATCATCACCACCAACAGTACCAAAATCTGGAAATTCATTTGTAGGTATGTCTAAAAATACTCTTGATGTTATAAGTTTCCATCTAAGTGGTTCTATAGAGTTCTCATAGACACCATTAGCATCTATTATTGTAGTATGTGAAAACATAATAGTTTTTATAGTTTTAATTCCAGGAGTAGAATAAAAATTACTTAAAGTATTTTTTAATCCATTTGATGCTGTATTATCAATCCATTGTGGATGATATAAATTTTGAGCTTTTTTATCAGCTAACTCAGCTTGAGATCTTGGCCAATCTACTAAAACATTATCAATTGTTTGATATTTATTATCTCTGTCATCCCAATCAACAACAAAAAAACAATAACTTGTATTACCCTCTGTACCGATATTATGAGTATCAGTACCACCACCACTAGAGTTATAGGAATATACTTTTATAGTATTATCAAAAAATTTACTTCTTATATCTACAGCTTCAGTCCAAATATCCATATCTTCAGATGGATAAAAACTATAAAGAGGAATATTATAATATGGGTGATTAGGAGGATACTTTTCAGAATCACTACCATCTGATAAAGTTCCTGCAGTTTCTTGTTGTAAGTCAAATGGATTTCCAAATTGTTCCGCGACAATGGTTACATCAAAACTCAAATCTATTAAATTTGGTGCAGACATTATAATTCTTTCATTTGAATCTTCATAATATATTTGAAAATCATTATCACTTAAATTTACATTAGAAGAAAGTTCAACATATGATACAGGTGTGTAATCTGAAAAAGCGCCATCATAAAAAGTACTCCAAAAACCACTACTCAATATATTAGATTGTAATTGACTGTATGGGTTCATTTGTGTTACCAAAGAGTCAAAAGAATCTTGATTATATCTACCTATTGGTGGAGTAACATCTGCTATAATATCAGAATATTCAGATGGCATAGAACCAAATTCAGGAGTGTCTTCACCAATTCCACCTAAAGTGTTTATTGTCACCTTTAATCCTCTACCAGTCCAAGCGGCTGCTTTACCATGACCACCTTCTTTCCAAATTTCATAATTATCCCATTCAAGTGTTGTGACTTTTGGTATTGGATTTCCATCAGTATCAAAATCAAAAAGGTCAGAAGCATCAAATGACCATAACGCAACAGATTGTTGTCTACTTCTATCTGGACCATTTGATGGATTCATATCACCATCCATATGAGCTCCTATATAAATAGAATTTGCTTCACCATCTTCATTAAATATTGTTGTTAAATTATTATTTGCAATATGAGGATTTTCATAAGATGATTTTTCGTTACCACTACTATCCAATACACTCATCAATATAGTTCGAGTAGGATTAAATTCATCTCTAGGACCAGAAGTCTTAGGTGCTGTATATGGAGCTGGTTGTATCCAAGTACCGTCACTGCCAGTAAGTACATAATCATCAGTTCCTTGAAAAGTAATAGAATTACCAATAACATCAAAGTTTTCACAAATTTGAATATCTGTAAATAATCCTTTACCCGGTTCTCCATCTTCATTATAATTAGGACCTGATTGATAAAAGAATCTAGCTGCTGAACCTGATTGTCTCATTCCATTTTTTATTGAATCATAACTTTTTTTACTACCATCAGAGTTATAAGGATTAAAAAATATTTTTGAAAATATAAAAAATTCAAAATAAACATCATTTATATTACTATTAACTCCTGTGTTTTGTATGTCAACATAATTAATTTCAATAAAGTTTTGTCCAGTAAATCTTAAATCAGACAGGCCTGTTCCATCAGAAGGATTATATGGATCAAGTTTACTTTGAATCTTAGAATCACATATAGACGCATTAATACTATCACCAACTGAAGTTGAATATAAATCTTGTCCTGTAAATTTATCATACCTAAGAGCTACACTATCTGAATCCTTATAACTACCAGTATTTTGTGTAGTTGTTTTGTAGGTATAAACACCCATCTCACCACGATTTGGTTTATTTTTTATAAACATTTTTTTGGATGACATTAAAAAGCTCCTCTAAATTTACTATATCGAGTTATACCCGCTGTTTTAATTTTTTTAGGTTTAAGTGTTTCTTCTTCAAATTGTGGTTTATAATCAGTAAACGCAAATCCATAATTATTATTTCCGCTAAAATCATCAAAAACATTTGATTCTAAAGTTCTTCTGTTTATTGATATTTTTAGAGCTTCTTCATTAAAACTTTCATCCGTAATTGGACCTTCTAAAGGAAATGGTATTGTACCTTCTGGATACTCATTAAATATAAATCTACCATCAGGTCCATATATTGGTAAAACAGGATAATAAGGAAGATTATTATTTTCGTCTTCTTTCCAATTTTGTGTTGTATCTGATATTGTTTCACTAATACTATATTGTAATTCACCATCACTATCTATATATGAGTTTATACCATTTCTATTAAATATAGAATAATCTTCAGGAATAATATTTTTCCAATATCGTATACTACTTGGATTTGAAGGATGATCTGGTGGAGCATCTGGTACATAACCCCCATCTAAAATACAATCTAATGTGTTATATGTTTTACCATCAGGAGCTTCAACTTCACCTTGATATTCTTGTATCAGAAAATTCTCTTCAGGATAACCAAAAAATTGAGAACAAAAGTATCTTGGATTTCCAACTGCGTCTCCTAAAGTTCTTAAATTTTCATAACCTGGCCAGGTATTATAATCTGTAAATCCAATTTCTGGTATTGTGATGTCATCTGTAGTATCATCTGGTGTATTATTATCTGAACCACCTACAACAACACTCCATCCCGCCATTGGATCATAATTCATTCCAATTATACCAAGATTTCTATTTGTCCCTTCTTCTAACCCTAAAAAACTCCATAATTGTAATGGTTTATTAAAATATCTAATATTGGTTATATCACCATCACCAATTGATTTTCCAAGTTCGTTAGAAAATGTTTTTACACCATTATAAATTGTAGTCCCATCAATATCAACTCTTTCTTTTTTATACTCATTTAATAAATCAAACCCATCACTATAAGAACTATCCATTTTATCTAAAGCTATTTCTGTTTTTAATCTATCACCTAAACTTTTAAATGAAGTTTTAATGTCTAAATCTTCTGACAATATACCAAGTTGTCTTTTAATAGATTTATAATATATACTCTGTTTTGAATATCCACCAACAACAGGTAATGTATTTCTATATGGAATAAAAGAAAAACCATCTGTTCCAAAATATAAAAAATCTTCATCTAATGCTTCGTTCACATTTATAAATAATCTAAACCTTTTATTACTAATAACACCCATTGGTTTGTAATCTTTATCAGGTTTCATTCTAATCATAGTTCCAGTAACTTCAAAAATACCACTGGTTTCATATGTGTGATACACAGCGGTGTTTTCACCAAGTTTAATAGGTTCAATAGTAAAATCTTTTGTAGTACCATCACCCCAATCTACATCATATAAATAAAACATTCCCTCTCTAAAATCATTATGATTAATTGTTTTATTTGAATGAAATATTGAATTATAATTAAATCTTGGATAAAAATAAAATTGTGCTTCTAATGGTGCAGTTGTATCAGCATATAAATCAGGTTCAAGTTCTGCATCATAATAGTTTGTTAAAATAGCGTCCCCATAATCGTCTGGTCCTTTTTTCTTTCTAACATCGACATCAGGAATAAACTTATATGATTCTTTAACACTTATATCGTCTATAAAAACTTCACCTCTAAAACCCTCTCCTTGTTCATTACCACTAGTTTGTATAAAGAAACTTAAATCCTTTAAATTTGTAGCTCCTTCCTCATATGGATTACTCCAATGCATTCCTAAATTAAAAGTATAACTAAACTTTTCCCATTTATCAAATTCTGAATTGTTAAATCTAGCTTGAGTTCCAAATGGAGACCATTTATCAGTTATATCTACAATTGAATTATGATAACCTTGAGGATTAATATAACCATCATGATAAAACTGAGAATTAACATCATCTAAAGCTGATGTATCATATCTTTTAGTATGATTATAAATGGAATCACCATCCCTAATGAATCCAGTTTCTACATAAGCTTTATCAAGAGAAGGAGTTAAATCTCCACAAGGAGTACATTCCCCAATCCATTGCTCTACCTTTTCAGGTGACATTGTTTTCATCCAAAAACTTACTTCAAATGCACTCCAGGGATTTAATGTTCTTTCATAAGTATCATAAATTTTTTGAACTTGATTATTTGTTCTATATTCATTATCTGCAATCAAATTCATAATACCTGCAGAAGAATGATGGCCTATTGTTAAATCATCACTCCACCTATCATCTGCGTAAAATCTTAAACATCTATCATATGAGTAACATTCGTTACTTCTAACCCAAGAAGCCCATTGATGATTTAATTGTATTGGTCTGAATTTATTTCCATTCGAATGAACAAAATAATCAGGTACATCTGACATTTCAGAATATAATTCTTCAAACGCACCTAAATATGGAGCATAACCACCATAACCATAAAAATTATAACGATCAGGATTTCCTTCTGGATTTTGTATAAAGTAATCATCTCTTGTAGTTTCTGGATTATTCCAATCAAAGATATTACCTGCGGTGTCACCTCTAAACATTTCCAC
>MDSV01144459.1_pt1 | contig 15854 bp, 9 predicted proteins | sample 810851 | NCBI WGS metagenome assembly MDSV01 (sample SAMN05326640, study PRJNA326480) | marine metagenome | isolation source: seawater | place: Atlantic Ocean: North East | collected 2012
TCTAATTTTTTTAATACTCCATCAATACTTCGGTCTAATGCTTCTGTCATAGCTGAATAGGCAGCTGGACGAATATTTTTTTTATGAGTCATAGCCTCATATTTTTTTAAATCATCTGGATCAGCCGTAATCCAAGAATGATTTGCGTAATGTGAAATTTGAAGAAAAAACGGTCTATTATTATCAGCTTGTCGACTGATAAAATCCTCAGCTCGTTCTTTTAATGTAACCGTTAATTTAGGATCTTTGTTAATTCGAATAACATAAGGTGTTTTATTGTCATCGCCACCTTCTTTATTCCCCGTAATACCATCACTTTCATCAAATCCAAATACAACAGGATCCGTGTTAATATGCCATTTACCAATATGTGCGGTTACATATTCAGGATTATATTTTTTTAATAACTCAGCTAATGCATCCGGTGTTTCATAATCAAATGCATTGGTGCGAGAATGAACGTCAATTATACCATGTCTAGCTACACTTTGTCCTAATTGAATAGAATATCTAGATGGAGAACAGACAGGACCAGCTGCATAACCAGCCGAAAAACGCATACCTTGTTTTGCTAAACGTTTTATCGCGGGTGTAATATACCCATCTCCATAAGAATTACTTATTCTATGGTCCATACGGACACTCGTGCCTGACCATGCTTGATCATCTGTAAGTATTAAAATAAAATTAGGAGATGATGAAGCAAATACAATATGAGTACTTAGTACTAAAAAAATTAAATACCGCATAATTAATCAACTTTAAATGTTTTAGTTAAACCACCTACTTCGATACCAAAAGTACCGGCTTCAAAGATACTGTTTCCTTGAAAATCAAAATAACTAAGATGTATGTTTTTATCTAAACTCAAAGTGATAGTTTTCGATTCTCCTGGCTTAAGAAATACTTTATCAAAAGATTTTAATTTTTTAATAGGCTGGGTAATCGACGCTTCTGGATCTAAGACAAACCATAAAATAGGCTCTTTACCAGAACGATCTCCGGTATTTGAAATAGTAACTTGTGCCTCTAATGTATCTTCATTGATTACTAGATTTGAATAGGTAAATGAAGTGTAACTCAAACCATATCCAAATTCATACATAGGTGTGCTTTCAATATCTTGGTACAAGCCACTCCAATCTCCATTCCCCACTCTAGCACTCTGATTTCTATTATAGAAGATAGGAATTTGACCCACTGTTCTAGGAAATGTCATAGCTAGTTTAGCAGATGGATTTTCAATTCCATACAGTATTTTTGCTAGTGCTGTACCTGTTACTACACCCGGCTGCCACATATGTAAAATAGCATCTACCTTGGATTCAATAGACTGATAAGAAATAGGTCTGCCCGCTGTTACCACGAGTACTATTGGTTTTTGATAAGAGCTATATTGATCCACTAAGTATTCATTGTGAAGCTTAATAGTCGAACGTGAGGCATTTTCTCCACTCATCTTTTGTTCTTCACCAATACATAATACAATCATATCTGCTTCATCTAAATCATCTGTAAAAGTGATTCCATTCGGTTTATATAAATCTAATCCATCTTGAATTCCTATAACATCTTCGCCTCTTCCATGCGCCGACCAAAATCCAAGTAGCGCATCATGATCATCTAATAAATTACCAACTACAGCGATTTTTTTGTTAGATGCTGTAACTGGTAAGATATTTTCATTTTTAAGAAGAACAATTGATTCAACTGCTAATTTTTCGGCTATTTCCATATATTCGGGTTGTAAATATCGATCCTTTTCAGAAACCCATTCGGTAAACGGATTTTCGAATAAACCTAATCTAAATTTTAAACGCAATACACGTCGAACTGCTTCATCTACGACATCTTCCGTTAATAAGCCTTGATTAACCATTTTTGGAATACGCATGTATATTTCCGACATCATATCAATATCATTACCTGCAATTAAGGAGGCCGCTCCTTGTACTAATGGATTTTTCGAAAAACCTTGATTTTTTAACTGACGAATAGCTGCCCAATCTGAAACCACCACTCCATCAAAACCCCATCGATTGCGAAGCACTTCTGTTAAATAAAATTGATGACATACAGCAGGAATACCATTGATGTCATTAAAGCCACTCATAATTGTAGCTGCACCCTCTTCGATACCTGCTTTGTAAGGAGGAAGATATGTATCCCACATCGCTCTTTCTGAAATATCCGTATAAGCATAATCAATACCTGCTAAAGATTCGCTATAGCCCACATAATGCTTCATACAAGATGCTAGTGTATCGGGTTTAGTTAAATCATCTCCTTGGTAGCCCCTAATAGTAGCTCGGCAAAAATCGGCATTTAATAATGGGTCTTCCCCGTATCCCTCAGAAACTCTGCCCCATCTTGGATCACGAGCTACATCAATCATCGGTGAAAATGTCCAATTAATACCTGTTTGAGATGCCTCTTTAGCAGCTACACGTACAGCTTGCTCCACGATATTGGTGTTAAATGAGCATGCTTGCCCTAAAGAAATTTGATACACGGTTCTAAATCCATGAATAACATCATAAGCAAATAATAATGGGATTCCTAATCGCGTTTCCTCTATCGCCCTACGCTGATACTCATTTCTAATATTAACATCTGTCTGAAAACAAATATATGAACCTATAATCGGATTAAATCGTTGTTTAGTTTTTTCAATATTATTGGGATTATCGTTTTTTCCTATTCTTCCTTGAGTAAGTTGCATAGCCTTTTCTTTGAGTGTCATTTGACTTAGTAAGCTTTCAACTCGCTTTTCGATAGGTTGATTACTATCTCGATATATTGAGTCATCAGCCTGTGCAAAAATAGAAACAAAAAATATAACACATAATGTCCATCTAAACCTAAACATACTACTATCCTATCTAATGGTTGTTTTAATAAATATTGAATCTTCTTCTATGGGTACATTAATTTTATTGGTTTGGCTATGAAGATTATCGGTATATCCATTGATACCAACTCCCAAAAAGGACACATCGGCTACAGTCCATATATTTTCAATGAGGTTTGAGCACCAAACAGACTCAGCTACTAATCCTAACTGATTCCAATCAGATCGTAGGGGTATAATATGTTTTGCAGTAACACCTAATTCATTTATTTCGAATTCATAACTATCAAAAAATAAGTCACGATTATTAGATGGATCACCCGAAAAAGCAAATTCGGTTAGATGATCCATACCATCATTATCTGCATCTAACCTTGCATCTACCGGATCTAAAGGATCCAGTGTATTTGAATATAATAATTCCCAATAATCGGGTATTTTATCCCCGTCCGAATCAACATAGTTGTCTTCTCTATATTCATGAAAACCAATACTAGGAGATGATACTTGAGAAACAATATTAGAAAATAAATCTAATCCTCCATTCTCACTAATAACTGATCCTTCACCAATAGCCCCTGACCCATAACTTATTTTGAATTTCTTACCTAGCTCTATAAGTAGTTGTTCCCAGGTAGGCTGACTTTCAAGAAAAGTAATAAAATCTGCATTTAGAGAAGCATCAATCAATTTAGGGTCCGATTGAGAAGGACTCACATCCGCATCTGGTGGCTGAATATTTCCCCAATATAAATTATCACGAATTACATTGTTATTTTGTGCTCCTCTCCAGGCATCAAAATGTGTGCTTTGTGTTCCCGCTGCATAGAAAAGATTATTAAAAATTTGATTATTTTGTTGTTGAGACCAATCTCCGCCTCCCCAATTTTTAAATGAGATACCGTTATATTGAGGTTGATTAAATTGGAGGATGGTATTGTTGTATACTTGCCCTCCATCTACTCGTCCGTTAATTAAGATACCTGCTGCATTGCTATTATTACGAAATCCTACATCGATACCTATATTATATCGTGCGATTGCTCCAGTTTGAAAAAATTTATCGCCCTCGGACATTGCAATAAGCTGTACTAATCCACCATCTACATCATATCCAATATTATACTGCATAATTGTGTTATGACAATTATAGTCATAATGACATACATAACTATCTGCTCCAGGATTACGCGTATGCATAAATAGATTATACTGAACTAACGTATCTTCAGCACTAAATGGCCAAAAGCCACTTCCTAGCGAGGTTGTATCCATTATATTATATTGTATAACAGCTCCTTTGGTTCCATTTACTCGACATAAATTTCTATATACATCTTTGCCATAATTAGATTCAATCACCACACCTGTAGTGGGAAAATAACCCGTTCCCCGTAATCTTTGATCGGAAATATTTTGGCTTTGATCTTTAATCCATACACCAACACCATCTATACCTTCAAAGGTGCAGCCTTGTACCAATATATCGCTAAATCTAATATAATAATTATCATTATCAGGTGTTAATCCATAAATACCCACAGCATAATGATCTGTTCCCGTACCTCCTATAATATCTGAAAAATCTAAATCAATAAATTTAAGATATTTTAAATCTCCAGCATTAATAGTTGGTGCCATATAAATTCCAAAGTGCTCAATATTATCATCGGCTTCTTCGGGATCCCCTCGTATCTTATCATAATGAGATATATGCAGGTTTCTAAATTCAAATCCCTCAACATCGATTAATGTAAATACTGACTGCTCTGTTGATGATCCTATTAAATGCGGTTTGGCTCCCTCTCCGTATGCATCTATAACAATAGGATTATCAGGTGTACCTTTATCCGTGAGGGTTGCAGCGCCTATAAAGGTTTCTCCTCGTTTAAACAAAATGGAGTCTCCAGGATAAAAAACTTTCGAGTTTATAGCGTCTACAGTTTGAAGAGGCTCCTCTATTGTACCCGGATTTGCATCATTTCCACTTACACTGGAAAAATAGTAGTTTTGCCCTTCAATATCTTGTGTAAAGGTTGCGGTAACCACTACATCGTTACTCATTAAAACTGTTGCAGATGTAATATCATCTTCTGATCGTGTTGCATTATTCCAGCCTGAAATCACCCATCCGTTATTTATTGATGCGGAAAGATCTACAACAGAATTAATCTTATATAATCCGGAGGAAGGAGTGATAGCGGCAGCCTCTGCAGGATTTACCGAAACTTGTAACTCACACATTGGATAATCATCGGGATTATAGGGATTCGTGCCAAATAAAACTTCTTGGGCATTTGAAGCACCATCTCCATCGGCGTCTAACGAAAAATTAGCAATTATATTCATATTGGATTCTAATAAAACATTTGTCGTACTTGTTTCATACCCCCCTATAATACCGCCACTCCATCCAGTAAATAACCAATCAGTATCAGCCATAGCTTCTAAGATTATATTCGTAGGAGTAGGAGAAGAAATTATGGATGGGGAAACAGATCCATTACCTTGGGAATACACAAAAAGATTAATATTTTGACTATTATTCTTATCTAAAAGTGTAATGTGTTGAATAGCTACACTATTTTGATTATATGAATCTGAACCTCCAAATGAACCCCCTAACTGAACCTCAATGGTCGCGTTTGAGTCGATCTGACTGAGGTTTGCTAATTGAAACTCATTTGATCGTGTCTCAAAATTATTATAATTAACTGAATAATCACTTCCATATAGATTGTATTCTCCTGAAAAGTTTTGCTCTAAAGTTATATATTCAATACCTTGTTCCTGGTTATAAATACGTATAGGAATTGCTCGATTAATATCTCCATTATTAATAGCAGCAGAAATTTCTAATTCATATAAAGTATCTGGTTCAGCAATAAAATTTCTACTCAAAGTTATGGCATTAGAGACCGATGCATTACTTACCCTCCAAAACTCAATTAAATTACTATGTTGATACACTCCACCATTCGCACTGGCTCCATGATTAAAAGTTACATCCCAAGTTGTAGATGGGAGTTGGTTATATGCTTCCGCCGTAGAAGAACCCCAACCTGATCCATTTCCAAAATCATCTTCAAAAATAGTCACTTCTCCAGAAGATGATTCGCCTATAATTTGAAAACCCGATAGACCCGCTGCAGCATTCTTCATTCCATCGACGGTAAGAGTCACTATGTCAGCCGTTACGTTCTCAAAAACGGCGTAATCTGCATTAGGAAAAGCACTAGCCGAATCAGAGTCACTTAGCGGTCCCTCTTCGGTCGTTCTTTGTAATGACTGAAAGCCTAGATATCCATTAGCATTGTTTGCATCGGGATTCCATCTTGTTTTATAATAATAGGTCTCATCCGATGTTTTATTCCAAGCACTAGCATCCCCCTCTGTGAGCGAAACACTGGCTCCATTATTAGGAGAAGTTCCTCCTAAATAAGCAATAATAGTACAACCTTGCGGAAAATTCATATTTAGATTTTCAATCGTAATATGAGGTTCGTTTCCAGCTGAAAGGTATGCGTTAATAAATGCTCGTAACGGAGTTCCATTATAATTATCACTATCTCCAGAAGAATCATAATTATTCCAATTAGGTCGAATAGCTGAGCTAGATACCGAGGTAGGTGTTCCATCCGATAAGGCTAACGCACTGATATTACAATCAACTGTGTTTATCCATCCATCTACATTACTACCTAATGAATTAATTCCCCAAATTCCATTCACCTCTCCTATTGCAGAAGCCCCTGGATCTTGATCAATAATGTTCACACTAATCACGGCAGCATGAGTGGTACTAAAGAACACACTAATGATTAATAAGATGGTAAAAATAAAAAACCTCATATCTGTAATATACAGATACGAGGTTAATAAAACACTAAAATTATATTAGTTTAATATGTTTTTTTAGTCATCTAACTCAACGTTTAAACGAATAAATAAGCTATTGTTTGTTGCTGATCCAAATGTATGAGTTACCGATGCATTCGCATTACCGGCATCTACCACAGAGCTATCAACCCATGTACCCTCAATCAAGTCATCGGTTGTTTGAACCGTATATACTAATCCATGATCCGTACCCGATATTTTAGGATGCGTAAATACCATATCGGAACCAGATCGACTACCTGTAATTCCAGCAATATCTGATACATCTGGATCTGTTCCTAATGCATACTCCAATAAATTACTTCTATTATCTTCGTCCGCATCACCTAATGGATTCACCAAACTATTATCCGTTAACCAGGTTTCAAATGCCGTTAAAGGTGCGGCGGCTTCTGATAAACCAATAATTTGATATCCTGCTAAACCTGCGTATTTTCCTTCAATACCTGAATCAGTAGTAGCTCCAATTCCAGCTACAGTTAGCGTGACGATATCATCTGTAAGATTCGTAAATACAGCATAATTTGCTGTTGGAAAGGCAGAAGGAACATCCGACGAATCAAGTGGTCCTACTTCTGTAGTTTGGATAGGATGCGCAAATCCCGATTCATCTCCATCCGGATTCCATATTGTTTTATAATAGTAAGTTTCAATTTCATTACCAGTTACATTTGCCCATGATTTTCCACCCGTAGACAAGGTAACGCTGGCACCTCTATTATCCGTAGGACCAGATAAATAAGCTATAATTTTATATCCATGTGGAAAGTTAGCCACAAGATTACTAAGAGTTATCTGACACTCTGTTCTATCTCCTGCTCCCGTATAGGCATAGGCATGACCATACCCTCTAAATGGAGTACTATCATAGTTATCACTATCACCACTAGATGCGTCATTACTATCTCTATCTGAGGGGTCATTATCAGTTTCATCATATCCACTGCCCTGTGGACGATGTCCTACAGATTTAACGGATGACAAACTTCCATCGGTAAAAGCTAAAGTATCAATTCTTGCATCCGTTGTATTAATCCAACCATTTACTTCGCTATCCTCAGCAGGAATACCATAATATCCATTCACTTCAGTAGCCCTTACAGGTTGTATAGCATCTACAACAGTAAAATCGCCAGACATGCTAGGGTGTGCAGTACACCAATACCCGATTTCTATGGGTTGATCTGCTAAATTTAATGGGGTCAAGTCTGGAATCTCCACTATAACGTAATCACCGTCTACTAAGCCAGGAGAGCCTTCTTCATCATGATTATAGTAAAATGGAGGTTCGAGTTGGGATGAGGATCCCGTGAATATAGATGGACTCCAATTTGCCCCCAGATGAAAAGGATGTGTTGTGATGCCTGCTAACCGTTCAAAAATATACATATTTCCTTGAGCTAAAGAAAGTGTATTCAAATCAATAGGTGCTGTACCTGCTGCATCAGAAAAGAACTCATAATAGGGAGGCGTAAAACTTCCCTCTCCAACATATATAATATTTGTAGCTGTAGCTATAGCCTCTTCAGCGGTTAGGTTCACGCTTATGATTCCATTTGTATAATAGTTTGGTGGCTCATACCCCACTAATTGAATTCCTCCTAGACCTGCTTGCCCGCCTGAAATTCCATCTACAGTAAGAGTGATTTGATCGGCAGTTTGATTATAAAACACAGCATAGTCAGCGGCTGTTGTATCTCCTCCAACGTCTGATACCTTATCAATTGCTCGAACTAAAGTGCCGTGAAAACCTGATGCTAAATTCGCTGATTCGGGATTATACCGAGTTTTTAAATAATACGTTTCATCAGTAGACACATCCCAATCAGCATCTGTTCCTTCGGTTAAGGAGACACTCATACCTGTATTCTGACTAGCTCCTCCTAAATAAGCGATGACTTTATATCCATAAGGAAACTCTGCGTTTAAATTACTTAGAGTAACATGAGACTCTTTAGTCGCTGCTAGATAAGATCGTAGGAAAGCTCGCATAGCTGTTCCATCATAATTTTCTGCAAGAGTTGTGTCTCGACCACTACCATTTGGACGAATAGTTTCTATAGTTACAACGCTATTCGATCCGCTTGAGGTTGTAAAAGTACCATTGGTTGTCGCAAAAACTGGTCCGTTTACTGTTATAGCTCCATTATTATTATCCGGATTACCTTTTAAAATATTATTCCAGTTTGCTTGAGGCTCATAACTACCCTCTTCGACGACACCGAAACCATTTGTACTAATAGCTCCATACACATCAGTACCAACAAATTGAATAAAATTAATGCTTAAAGTTTCAGTAGCTACTGAAGGCATACTGATCATTAATAAACTAAATAAAACAGCACATATTTTTAACTTCATATCTCTTCCTCTATTACATGACGTAATCGTCAATTAAAAATTCTTAAAAGTAACATTCTAATTTAACCGATAAGAACGGTTTAATCCAACAGGAAATATGAAAAAAAAATACGTCAAAATGAATCTGGATAGGTAAAAAAAAAGCCTGTTATAAAAACAGGCTTTTATAGGGTTGGGAAAATAAATTATAGAGATGTATTCATTCTTCTTCGCAGAGCAAATAATCCAGTACCCGCAATACCTAATAGACCAACTGTAGCAGGCTCAGGAATAGCGATTACCTCTACACCACCAATACCTGCCCAACTCGTATTAATTGAGTCAAGAGTTACAGTGATGGTATCAGCAGTATATCCATCTCCACCATTAGTAAATTCTGCATAATCAGCTACGGCATAGCTTGCGCCAGAACTTGCGGATCCAGATGGAGCAGTTGCTGTAGTTTGAGTAGGTGTTCCAGTCCATCCAGCAGGATTGAAACGAGTTTTAAAATAGTAGGTTTCATCAGTAGAAGCATTCCAGGATGACTTTAATCCTTCTGTAAGGGATATACTCGCTCCACCATTCTCACTTGCCCCACCTACTTGGGATACTACGATGTACCCATCAGGAAAATATGCATTTAAACCAGCTAACGTTATGTGTACTTCGGCGCCAGATGCTAAATTCGCTCGAGCGCTTACATAATGAGGTGTGCCATTATAGTTATCTCCGCCCGTACCATCAAATTGATTTCCTACGGGACGATCTGTTGTTAAAGTAATTGATGTAGCATTTCCATCATGATCTACAAGAGCAGTAGGTCCAACAGTCTCATTCCATGTAACACTTGTTGGAGTAGCCATTGTGCCGATTCCATCTCCGTTAATGAAATTAATGTGAACATCTGCAAATGAAGAAGCACTTAAAGCTCCTACTGCTAATAATGTAATTAATTTTTTCATATTTATTTTCCTTTTTTTAAATTAACTTAAAATTCCGAAGCGTTTTCTCATAAAAAGAAGACCCACTGTTGAAATTGACATAAATCCTATGGTGGCAGGTTCAGGAATAGCAATTACTTCCACCCCACCTAGACCAGCCCATCCACCTTCAATAGCATCGACTGTGATGGTGATTTGATCCGCGTTATAACCTGCATTAAATAAAGCGTAATCGGCTACCGTTGTATTTGATCCCACTGAAGAGGTTAGATCCGTAGCTTGAACTGGTGTAGTAAATCCTGCTGGATTCCATCGTGTCTTAAAGTAATATGAATCTGTTGAAATACCCGCATCCCAATCAGCAGCTGTACCTTGTGTTAAAGATACACTTGCTCCTGTATTTTCACTTTGTCCACCTACATGGGCGAATACGATATATCCATCTGGAAAATTAGCATTTAGATTATCCAGTGTCATATGAACCTCTCTTCCAGCAGCTAAATTGGCTCTGGCTGCTGCATAATGAGGAGTTCCATCATAGTTCTCTCCGCCAGAAGCATCGAATGCTATCGCTGGCGTATTAGGTTTAACTAACGTAAAGCCGACCGTTGTATCTTCACCATTGTGATCCTTAATAGCACTTGTGCTAGACCAATTAAAATAACCTGTACCGAGTGCATCGTTCCAAAAAACATCACCCACATCATCAGGCATAGCACCAGTAATTGTTCCAACATCGTCATGATAAATGTTAATATGAACATCGGCTTGAGCTTGGCTAGCCCATAAACCTAATACTAACGTAAATAAAAATAATTTTTTCATATGTATTACTCTCTTACCTCATTATTTTGTAGGCACATAACATGCCTAACACTCTAGATCTATCAGTTTCAACGGCTCATGTCTATATAAAATTAGTATTTTTTTATTAAAAAAAAAGCCTGTCCGAAGACAGGCTTGTTATCCTTTAAAAAAAATCGATTAAGAGAACATTCCAAATCGTTTTCTTAGGAATAGTAGACCACTACTTGCAACAGCCATAAAACCAACAGTTGCTGGTTCAGGAATTGCTACAACTTGGAATCCACCGATACCGGCCTTGTTACCTAGTTCACCTTGAACGGTAAGAAGAAGTGAATCAGCAGTTAAACCTTCATACACAACGTAATCTGCTACGGCATAAGCAGCACCAGTACTTCCAGGAGCAGTTGCGCCTGTTACAGTACCTTGTCTCCATCCGTTTGCAAATGTAGATGTTGTGTTTGCAGTTTTATACCAGAAGTTAGCACCGTTTGCACGGTCATAACCTGTGTGAATCACACCTTCGTTCACGGTTACACTAGCACCAAGGTTTCCGGAGTCACCACTTACGTAAACTACTAAGTCATAACCTTGACTATAAGCTTGGTTAAGATTAGATAGTTCAACGTGTGCAGCATTATTTACGGCAGTAGTTGCATTATCAAGCTGCGCCTGAGCGAAACCTCTATTAACTCTACCATCTAATACTGTTGTTGGTCCCCCTGCACCGGAGCCTTGACCGAAGTCAACGGTAGTTCCATGTGCTCGACGAGCATATACCCCTACACCACCAAGATCTGCAGCATTTAAGTCTGCATTGGCACCAGTAGTTTGAGCACGAACGGTGTTTATCCAACCAGCAGTTGCATAATCACCTGCGCCTTCTTCAAAGCCTTCGGCTATGAAGTCATCGGTATTTGCATTAGCGTCTACGAAGTTAATACTAATGTCAGCATGAGCAAATGTTACCATAAGCCCCGCTAAAAACATTATCATTAGTTTATTCATAATATTACCTTCTTTCATATATATATATCTCAAGGTGAATACACTCATATCCATCTTGAACTAATAGGTATACCAAAGCGAATTAGGTTTAATCAAGGTATAAAAATGAAAGATTAATCAGGAAAAATGAAACGCTTACAAATGATGTTAATAACGTGTTAAAAACTCTGTCAAAAACGTGTTAACTACGATCTCCCGTACGTTCTTTTCTACGATCAGAATGATAGTGTTGCCCTACTCCTTCAACCTCTTTTGGCTCATTTTCTGGAACATTATATTGGCTTCTTAACTTTTTAAGCTCGATATGAAGACGTTTTGCATCCTGTTGATAAGTGGGATCATCATAACAATTAGTCATCTCTTGGGGATCATTTTTACAGTCATATAATTCCCATTCCCCAATATCATAAAAATTTAAAAGTTTAAACCGACCATCATATACCCCTTCATGACGATAGACCATATGCCAACCGGGATATTCATAATAATGATAGTAATGACTTTTTCGCCAATTGTTATTTGGTTTTCCATTAAATAATGAAATCAAACTTTCACCCTGCATCCGTTCATGTGCCTCTCCTCCTGCTGCTTCAATAAAGGTTTGGGCAAAATCAAGATTAGAAACTAAATTAGAGGATACAGATCCAGGTTCAGTCACACCAGGCCAACTCATCAGCAAAGGCGTTCGATAAGATTCATCGTACATAAAACGTTTATCAAACCAACCATGCTCACCTAGATAGAATCCTTGATCCGATGAATAAACAAAAATAGTATTATCTAGTAATTGATGCTCTTCTAACCAATCCCACACTTCTCCTACACAATCATCTACCGATTTAATCGTCCGCAGATAATCTTTTACATATCGTTGATACTTCCAACTAATTAACTCTTTTCCAGAGAGTTGATTATCGATAAGAAACTTACTTTCATCTGCATAGGCTTGTTGAAACTGTTCTGCTTGCTGGGGCGTCATTCGATTATATCGATTGGTGTAAAAAGCATCTACTTTTAAATCCGAACCTAATAACATCGATTTTTCGATACTCATATCTTGATTACGGGCCGCTGATCCTCTGCCTTTGTAATCATCAAACAAAGTATCTGGTTCTGGAAAAGTAATGTCATCAAAGGTATTTAAATATTTAGGCGCGGGAGACCAGTCTCGATGAGGTGCTTTATGTTGTACCATTAATAAAAAAGGTTTGGTCGCATCTCTTTGCTCCTCTAACCAAGTAATAGCTTTTTCTGTTACAAGCTCAGATACATACCCTTCTTCTCGATGCAAACCACTTACGGTCCTAAAATCAGGATTATAATAATGCCCTTGTCCTTTAAGTATTTCCCAGTGATCAAATCCAGTAGGCGCGCTTGCTAGATGCCACTTACCTATTAAAGCAGTCTGATAATTTAAGTTTTGTAAAATTTTAGGAAAGGTAGGTTGAGATCCATCAAACTCAGTGCGTTCATTTGAATAGAATTTATTTATATGACTGTATGTTCCTGTCAAAATAGTAGCTCGACTAGGCCCACATATAGAATTACCTACTAAACATCGATCAAAACGTATCCCTTTCTCGCCGATACGATCTATGTTTGGAGTGGGAGCTAATTTGGATAGTTCATGTCCATAAGCACTTACGGCCTGCGTGGCATGATCATCGGAAAATACAAATACAATATTCGGTTGCTTAGGTGAAGAACCTGATTCACTTAATACATCAAAAGAAAAAGTTATTAATATCAATACTATGATAATAATAGATTTAATTTTCATTTATCTACTCCTATGAAAAACTTTGTATCTAAATACGAAATAGAGTTGATACAATAAAATTATATAAATTCTCAATCCTGAAATTACAGAAAGATTTGACGCATTAAATCTATTTCATCATGATGGGTTAAATAATTTGGAGATAGTTTGTCAGTATATAAAAATATAGTTCGCTCAATATTATTTAATTTAGAAGCGGAGAATGCCCACGAAACGGCATGTGATTTCTTAGCTTTATTACATCGCTCTCCTTTTATTTGTAATTTACTACGTAAAATTAATCAGGTGCATGAAGCTAAGCCTATTGAATTATTTGGCTTAACCTTTCCTAATCGAATTGGTCTCGCAGCTGGATTCGATAAAAACGGAAAATTTCCACGAGCAGCAGAAGCATTTGGATTTGGTCATATAGAAATTGGAACTGTAACTCCGCAAGCTCAACCTGGTAATCCTAAACCGAGATTATTTCGAGTATCTGATCAAAATGCATTAATCAATAGAATGGGATTTAATAATCTTGGAGCAAAAGCAATGTATGAATCCATTCATTCAGATTTTCCCAAACAATCAAGAACTGTTCCTTTAGGTATTAATATCGGTAAAGCGAAGACCACCCCTATTGAAAATGCAGTAAGAGATTACTTAGCTTGTTTTGATATGTTAGCAGACCAAGCAGATTACTTTACAATTAATGTGAGTAGCCCTAATACAAAAAATTTAAGAAGCTTACAGTCCGATGATGAATTGAAGATTTTATTAAAAGCATTACAACAACGTAATAATCAGCGTGCAGAATCTAAACAAGAAAAACCCATTCCGATGATATTGAAGATTGCTCCTGATTTGTCTTATGATGAATTAGATATTTTGATTAATAATGTGATTGAACATCGATACGATGGAATTATTGCAACTAATACAACGATACAACGACCTACTCACATAAGTCTTAATGAAGACGGAGGATTTAGTGGTGGAGATTTTATGCATGAGTTATCTATGAGAACCATTACTCACATTGTAAAGCAGACAAACGGTAATTTACCTATTATTGCAGCAGGCGGTATTAATAATGTTGAAACAGCACGTGAAAAAATTGAGGCGGGAGCATCTTTAACTCAAATATATACAGGATGGATTTATGAAGGCCCTTTTCTCCCGAAAAGAATTGCAACGGGTTTAAGAAAATAAAGGAGCATATGCATTTTTTGGTAATTATTATGTTATTCATTAGCGGATGTAGCACTAACGATATAGAGGTGCCTTCGCTTAAGGTATTATCTAATGCTCAACAACAGGCTTATTTATCTAAGTCAGCACCTGTGAGGCATTATGGCTTCTCAGTTTTTAGTCAAATTAATGGTAAAATTGGAGTTAAAGGAAAAGCCAGACTTCATCCCAATCACATTGCAAAGATGCCTATGTTTGAAAACGATATTCCCATGATTCTAATTGGTGGAAGAAATCAATCTTACAATCATTATGCCTTACTAGATCTTGCATCCCCAACTAGCTGGATGGAATTCTCTCAATCACAAAATCTACGATCTCATTTTTTAACATTTCGAGATCAAAATATTCCATATGGAGGCAGATATGATACCGGAGGCATAAACGCTTTTGCAGCAGTAGTACCTCAAATAAGAATTGATAAATTATTTATAGAAAATATTCCGTTGTATGTGCGTATGGCCATGGGGCCACTTGGACCACAATCAAGAGGGATACACCATGCAGAGCTTAAAACTATTTTGGGGTATGATCTCCTAAAAGAATTCAGCATGATTCAATTCGATTTTAAAAATAAAAATATTCATTTCGCAAGTACGCATGCCTTTCAACCAAATGAATCCTTATTGTTAGGAAAAAGTCCTATACTCCAAAAAGAAGAAGCAGGATTGGTAGTTCAAGGTTCTCTTTTTGGAAGCCCCATACCAGTTGTATTAGATTTAGCCGGAAAATTCCATTTAACATTACCTAATAACGATGAAAAAATAACCCGACAATTTAGCATGGGAAACTTAGTATTTCGTCAAATACCTACAGATCGATTTGATGGATTACCAAGAGTTGGTTATGAGTTATTGAAGGATCTTATTATCACTATTTGCCCTCAAGAAGGTTTTGTATATTTTGAGCATTCTCCAAATGTAGAAACAATTTGATAACGTTAAGTATAACGCTTGATAGAAAAGACTATATAAATTAACATAACTTTAACTTTACA
>MDSV01131652.1_pt1 | contig 15849 bp, 11 predicted proteins | sample 810851 | NCBI WGS metagenome assembly MDSV01 (sample SAMN05326640, study PRJNA326480) | marine metagenome | isolation source: seawater | place: Atlantic Ocean: North East | collected 2012
ACCGGAGACTTGGGGTCTTTGGGGTATATTCGAGCCTATTGTTTCTAGAGAATTACGGGTCGAGGTTGATGAACGAATTTTGGCTGATGGTACAGTTTACACTCAACTTAAACCGAATGATGTAAAGTCGAGTGCGGAGACGCTGCTGGCTCGGGGGGCCGAGGCTGTTTGTGTGTTCTTTATGAATAGTTACGCCAACGATATCAATGAAAAACTGGCTATTAAAACCCTAAAAAAAATATGGCCAAACAATCATATTACATCTTCTTCAGAAATTCTTCCAGAAATCCGTGAATTTGAGCGTTGTTCGACTGCGACACTAAATGCTTATCTGCAACCCCCTATTGGTGAATACCTTGAAAGACTCAAAGGGGGACTTCATAGTGGTGGGTTCACTGGTGAAATATTGATTGTGCAATCTAATGGCGGTGTAATGTCACTTGATATGGCCCGATCTTTTCCTGTTCGCACGGCATTGTCTGGTCCAGCTGCAGGCGTAATTGCTGGTGCCTATATTGGTGTAAGTGCCGGATATCCAAATCTTATTACCTGCGATATGGGGGGCACAAGTTTTGACGTATCGCTGGTCGCTGACGGTGAAAGTGCACTTGCTGCACAAACATCTGTAGACTTTGGTATGGTAGTGCGTACGCCAATGATTGAAATCAATACAATTGGTGCAGGTGGCGGCTCAATAGCTTCTATTGATAGAGGTGGCTTGTTGCAAATTGGGCCAGAAAGTGCAGGCTCTGATCCCGGTCCCGTCTGCTATGGGCAAGGTAATGATCGACCAACGGTGACTGATGCTAATGTTGTCTTAGGCAGGATAAATGCAGATAAACCTATCGGTGGTAAGTTGGCTCGTTTAGATGTCGACGCTGCAAAGAAAGCTATAAAAATGCATGTTGCAGATCCATTGCAGATAGAAATTATGGAAGCTGCTGAAGCTATAATTCGAGTCGCTAATGCTAAAATGGCGGGAGCCATTAGGTTGGTTTCGGTAGAACGAGGATACGATCCCAAGAAATTTGTTGCTATGCCATTTGGAGGAGGTGGGGCATTGCATGCTGGTGCGCTTATAAGAGATGTTGGTTTATCAAAAGCTTTAGTGCCGCGCTATCCTGGTGTAACGAGTGCATTGGGTTGTGTTATCGCTGATATGCGATTTGATAAAGTACATACGATTAATTCGATGCTTGAAGATCTTGACGTAAAAGAAGTTGTTTCTGAAATAAAAAGAACTGCAGAGGATGGCCAGAAGCGTTTGATAGAGGCTGATATAAAATTTGACGTTGTCGAGCATTTAATTGAATTAGATATGCTTTATTTAGGTCAAACTCATACCGTAGCGGTCAGGTTACCAATTGAATTAGGAGATATAAAGAACAGTTTAGATGTTACCGCCATTCGAATTGCTTTCGAAGAAACATATGAAAGGACTTTTGGACGATTATTACATAACGTTGGAGTTAGAGTTCTTAACCTTAGAATAACCGTTATTGGTCGTAGGCCAAAGTTTGACTTATCAATCTTGGGTCCCTCAAGAAAATTGAAGATTGAAGATGCTAAAATTGGTTCGCGTCAAATTTGGTTTGAAGGCAAATGGTGGGAGACAGATGTATATAGTCGTTTAAAGTTACCTAAAGATCATGTTGTATTGGGCCCGGCGTTATTAGAACAACCCGATACGACAATTTTTATAGATCCTGGGCTAGGGGGTAAAGTTGACAGATTTGGCAATTTAATAATTTCTAGAAATAATGTATCATGAGTAAAATGACAGCACTTGTTCTTATTGATATGCAGAATGATTTTTTACATCCCGAAGGGGCTTATGCTAGAGGTGGAGTGATATCAGATCAAATTTCGATATTACCAAAAAAATTGAAGCCTGTTGCAGAAGCTGTTCAACGGGCTGATGGTTGGATCGTTTCAACACATTTTACCCTGGTGCCTGGTAAAAATGATAAACCTTTCATTTCAGATCATTTACTAACATTGCGGCCCTTTCTTAGTGAAGGTGATTTTTCCCCCGGGAGTTTTGGTCACAAACTTATAAATGAATTAGCGCCATCAGATTTAATGGTGGAAAAAATAGCTTATTCGGCATTTTATATGAGTCGTATGGATTGGCTTTTAAAGCAAGCTGGTATTAAAAATTTAATATTCGGCGGTATAGTGACGAATGGTGGGGTGGCTTCTACGGTCAGAGATGCCCATGTGCATGGTTATCACAATACGGTGTTATCAGATGGGTGTGCGGCTTTTGACGCAAAAGTCCATAATATGTCTATCGAGGGTTTAAAAACCGTTGCTGAAGTAAAAACTTGTGATGAGATAATTAAATTATTGGAGCATCGAAACAATGAATAATATGGATAGGCAAAACTTACAGTCATGGTTTCGTGCTCATTCACGAAGCCGTTTGGGACGAGACTATATAAATGAGAGTTTTACAGCTAAGAAGACCGCTCTTGTTGTTGTAGATATGCAAAATTATTTTATGAAACCGGGCTTCTTAGCAGCTTGTCCAATGGCTATAGAAATAGTTCCGGTGATTAATAAGATGGCAAATGATTTGCGAAAAAAAGGAGGTGTTGTTGTTTGGATACAAACGACAGCAGCCCCAGAAGCAACTAAAGACTGGGGTATATATCGAGAGTTATATACAACTGAAAATTGGGAGCGCCGAAATACAGAGCTTGCCGAGGATCATGAGGGATATGAAATTTGTTCAAAATTATCAGTATCTGATGATGACCTTCGGGTTAAAAAAACACGTTTTAGCGCGTTCATTTCTGGCTCGTCAGATATTGATACGCAGTTGAGAGCTTCGAATATAGATACTTTGTTGATATCGGGCGTTGCCACAGGTGTTTGTTGTGAGGCAACTGCTCGCGATGCTATGATGTTGAATTATAGAACGACGATGGTGTCAGATGGACTCGCCTCGATGACGGTTGAAGCTCACGAAAATTCATTGAAAGCCCTTTATGGGATGTTTACAGATGTTCAAACACAGGCGGAGATATCCGATAAGCTTGTTGAAGCATAGTCGTTTACATATACCGTCGTCTGCTTTTGTCTTTATCGCTTTAATTATTATTTTGGAACAAGAATCTCTTACCTCAAAGCGCAATTTATTTTTTGAACAACTATTTATTGACTAGTTTTTTTTCTAGAATATGTCGTTTGATTTTACCTGAAGTGCTGCGGGGAATGTCTTCACTTTTTATAAAATATACTTCTTTAGGTAATTTATACTTAGCAATTCGGTCTCGACATAGATCAATTATATCGGAACTTTTCATTCTATCGGAATTACTAGCAACAAACGCTACAGGGACCTCACCCCAATGATTATCAGGTTTGCGGACCACAGCAACATCAGTAATTCGTTCATCAGCCATTATATGCTGTTCAATTTCTGCTGGATAAATATTTTCGCCACCAGATTTAATCATATATTTAGCTCTGTCGATGAAATTGAGTAATCCTTCGGGAGTCTGAATAAATACGTCTCCCATGTGGAACCATCCATTACGAAAGGCTCTCGAATTAGCCTCCTCATCTCCCCAATAGCCAGAAAATAAACTAGGTCCCCTGATGACTAGTTCCCCAGGCTCACCGTTTTTAACGTCATTATCGTCAGGATCAACTAAACGAATTTCACAAAAGTTATTTTTTTTCTTTGATAAAACTTCCGGTGCTGTGCCGATTGGTATCAGATTTCCAGATGCTGGTGGATTGCCAGTCTCAGTTGAGCCAAACGTGTTAAAGTAGGGTGCATCCAGTATAGTAGTAATTTCTTTTAACATTTGCCGCGGGACTAAATCTGCCATAGCTCCTATTAGGCCAATCGGTTTCGGTTTGGCGTTTAAGGATTTTAACTGATTGATAAAATCTTCGATCATACCAGGTACCACTGTTAAGTAATGTATTGGATATGTCTCGATAGTTTTAATTATTTCTTCGGGTTGATATCCGTCAATAATAACGACTTGGCCACCACGTAAAAGGGTTGCAAGGCTAAAATCGTTTGAACCCATATGGAATAATGGTGTCCACGCAATGAATGTATCTTGTTTAGGAGCGCTTGTTTCCTCTGCAAAGATCAAGGCTCTTGTAATAATCGCACGATGGCTGATAAGAGCGCCTTTGGGTAGGCCTGTAGTGCCGCTGGTAAAGATTATGACTAATCCGTCTTCTCCGTTGACTATGTCTGTTATTTTTTTATTTGATGATTTTCGGAGTAAATTTTCATATTCAGTGTGAAATAGAATATTTTGGATTTCACTACTATTTGGCAATAACTCTTGGAATTCTATAGCCGCAAAAATTAATTTAGGTTGTGTTGCATCTAGACAATGTTTTACTTCTTCTTGAGTCAATCGCCAGTTTAGGCTGACAAGGATAATCCCCGCTTTCGCACAAGCTAATTCTATTTCAAGATATGCCGCACAGTTTCGTGTTAGCAGTGCAATACGGTCTCCATGTTTTATACCTTTATCTAATAATCCATTTGCTAATTTATTGACCCTATCATTTAGTTCTCCATATGTCATAGTGCGATTATTTTCAATTATTGCGACAGCCGTGCGGGCTTGATCGACAACGCTTTCAAAGAGCCTACCAATATTAGTGGAACTAGCCTGAATTATTTCTTTGGATGGGTGGTAACTTCTGTTTGGGCTAGTCATTTTCTGCCGAATTCTTTTCCGTTAAAGCTAGCACCCTGATCGGACTTCCAGAACCCTGGCGTATTTTTAAGGGCGGCGTAATAATCATTGAACCTTGAGGTGGTAGTTTATCTAAATTAGTTAAGCCGGGAAGACCAAATCTGCCGTTTCCATGCATTAGATGGTGACATGGCATTGGCACTTTAAAGTGAGCTGCTTGACCGGCATCAGTGCCTACCGCTTCACATCCAAAGCCTATAACATCGCGTTTATTTATCAGCCACGGTATCAAATCTTGATGTGGGCCTGGTGTGTGTGCTCCTTCTTCATCTAGGTTCAAATAGTCAACTGGATTTTTTTTAAGCGACCAATCAGTTCGCATTAGGAGCCATGAGCGTGGCGGGATTTTTCCATTTTTCTTCTCCCAAGTCTCAACATCATTAATAGTTAAAAGATAATCGGGATCTTGTTTTGCCTCAGAACAACAATCAATTACGCAGGCATGAGCTATAAACATATCAGGAGGAATAGTGTCCGTCGCATTATTAGGTAAATCTCTTCCCGAAATCCAATGAATTGGAGCATCGAAATGCGTACCGGTATGCTCTCCGCAAGAAAAATTATTCCAATAAGTTGCTGGACCTCGGGCATCGTACTTCGAAATTTCTTCCATTCGGAATGGCCAGGATTGCCCTAATTCGGGAGGCAATACAATTGTCGGGACGTTTCTATCTAAGGTCATGGTTAGGTCTATTACGTCTATACCACCTCCTGTAATCCCGCCTAGTAAACTTTTAAGGATATTTGACTCATTACTATTACTATTGGCCATGAAATTTTTCCGTATAAATCAGTGCGGTTATAATTTAATTGTTCGCTCTATTTCCTTTGGATTTTCAGCTAAACGGTGAATTATTTCCTCGGCGACGGCGCCAATCGGGATATCTTCCAAGCCACGCTGAAGCGATTCAACTACCCGTTTTGCGACCGTTTCCGGAAGCAGTTTGGGAGGGGGAGCTAACTGATACCATTCGTCTTCAATTGGCCCAATAAATGAATTAACAACACGCACACCGCCATCTGCGAGCTCCGTTCTTAAGCATTGTGAAAGAGATAATGTGGCTGCTTGCGAAGCAGAATATGTACCTAATGATGGATTATTTATCCATGCATATGCAGATAAAATATTTAGCCATGCCGTCGCTCCGTGGTGGCCGTCTGCACCTCGTGAACGCATAACTGGTCCAAAATGTGCAGCTAAACGCATTAAACCATGATAATGAATCTCCATTTCATCATGAGAGGTATTAATATCAAATCGATCTATTACGCCGCCCATACGAAGATGATAACTATTATTGACCAAAATCTCTACTTTATCACCGATCATGGCAGCTAATTCTTCAACAGAGTCAGTATCGGTCACATCAAGTGGATACAATGTCACCTTATCGATAGCCGCTATAGCATCGAGGGCAGAGCTCATGCGCCATGGTTGAGCATACCCAACAAAAATATCTCTTGCCCCTGCTTTTTTGAAAGCTTTGACTAGTTCAAGGCCCATTTCTGTTTTTCCATCAACTATTAGAACCCTTCTGTCTTTTGGATCAAAAGCCATTTCACGTAATTGCAAATCATCTTCCTCCCGAATTAATGGTTTTTCAGGTCTTGCTGTTACAACGGCGTTTCCTGAGCGATCGATCGCTAGAGACATTCGAACTCTATCTCCTTGATTGCAGTCTTCTGCCAAGTGAACGACAATCGATGGTCCAACGTCAGCAACTACAATTCCTAGTCGCCATGGAAGGCGGTCCCTAAAGAATGTGTCATTGGAATGTTGTAATGTTGTCTCCGCGAGCAGTTTTCCACCATTCCCTATATCTTGCCAACTTAATCTATCGCTTAGACATCCGCTGCAGAATTGGCGCGGCGGGTATTGAACCTGTGAGCAATCCTTACAGACTTGAAGTGCAAACCTGCCTGAGGCTGCCATTGAAGCCAATCCTTGAGCTTCTCTGGAGCGTTGTCCCGGCGGCTTGCTGGGTTGCCGTATACGTTTTGCTGGGTCCCTTTTTCTTGGCATAGGTAAAATAGTAGTCATATTATGCCCTCGCTAGTATGGCTGCCGATGTACATAAACCTCGATCATAATTAATCATACCGAAGCAGGATACTAGTCCATGCCTAGCATGTTTGACTTGATGACCTACAGCTTGTTCAGTCAATTGTCTAATTGTTTCAACAACACCTAAATACCCACCCCCTGCGCCAGCTTGACCCATGGATAGTTGTCCACCTGATGTATTGACCGGAAAATTACCATTTACTGTAAAATTCTTGTCTTTTATAAAGTCTACAACTTCTCCTTTTTTGCAAAAACCCAAATCTTCTATTTGCATAAAGCAAATGACAGGATAGTCATCATACACCTGCAGCAGATTTATATCGCTAGGCCCAATCATAGCCTGATCGTAAAATTCATTAACATCTAGTGCCCATCCTCCTCGAAATTGGATTGGATCATCTGGAAAGGCGTTATGTCGTTCAATGGTTGATAGTATCGTTGTGTAAGGGATTTTGAGGCTTTTTGCTTTTTCTTCGCTCATAACCAAAAATGCTTCGGCTCCAGCGCAAGGCATGACACAGTCGAACAATCGCAAAGGTTCAGCAATTAATCTTGCGTTTAAGTATTGATCCATTGTCAGTGGGTTTTTCATCATAGCATGAGCAACTGGAAGTGCATTCTGTCTTTGCGCAATGCACAATTTACCAAAATCCTCGCGGCTTACGCCAAATTCTCGCATGTAATAATCAGTTAAGAATGCAAAGCTAGAGTTGGGTCCGCCTGATCCGTAGGGATAAACAGCATCATTGGCAAACTGACTAAAAGTCGCAATCGTATTTCTGAAAGTATCAACATGGTTTGTATCTGCGCCTATACAAGCTATTAGATTAGCATCACCTGCTTGAATTGCTCGGGCCGCACGACGCAGGGCTACCACACCACTCGCCCCACCCATTGGTATATGATCCAACCAACGTGGAGAAACTCCTGCATGCTGCATTAGACCGACTGCGCTGTCTGGTGCTAATGTAAAACTTGATATACAAAACCCATCAATATCATTCTTTTTGATTTTGGCTAATTTTATTAGCTCAGCAATACTTGTTCCACAAAACCACTGTGCACTTCTAAGTGAGTAGCGGCTATAAGGTATAGTCACAGGAGCACAGACAGCAATCCCGTCATAATTTTGTCTTTTTTTGGCCACTTCATAGTCCTTTTGGATTTGTCATGAATTCTTCTATAAGGGCTACCTCTGGTTTTGCAAAATCGCTAGTTCTACTCACTGACAATCCGGTTAAACGCCTAAGTTTGATGGCCATTTCGGTCATTTTGACTAAAATAGGTATCCCGTTGATAACTGGAGCGCCATCAACATTATGATTAAATGCTCCACTAAATAATAGCATTGGGATACCCCCTCCAGGGATTAGAACGTCTACTCCGTCGCAAACTAGTGGCTGAGCCTGTTCGTGAAATAATTCGAGAACTTGAGATAACCCATTCTCTTTATCAAATGCAGCGAGAATAGACCCTGGTTCAAAGTTCATCGCATGTACACCTGTAACTCTTTCTCTGAGACCATATTTACCAATTTGATGGTGAAACCAAGAAATATATTTTGGATTAATGGTTACTATCCCAATTTTTTGGCCCAATTGACATGCATATAACATTGAAGCTTCGCCAAGAGAATGCACAGGGATGTCGACAGAGGCCCTTGCTTCATACAGACCTGCATCTTGAAAGTGACCAATTGCAAATCCATCGTATTTCTCTCGATCAGCTATAATCGCATTCGATATCATTTCCCTGGCACATCTGAATTCTGATAAAGAATGGGCATAAGCATCTGGGGGTGATATCCCCTTAATGTCAACTGTTGTTCCTTCATCCGTAATTTTATTTATGTGCTCTTGTAAATGTTTCCAATAGCTGCCGGCTTGATGCTCACTAGTGTAGCTTTGATATGCAATTCGGATAGGTTCCATTTAAATTATCCTCATTTTAGCCTATTTCCTTATTTTAATCGTTTCTACTGTTTAATCAAAAAACTATATCAAAAATCCGATTCAATTTTATCTTTTTAGGCCTTTAAGAATTCGCCGACTGGATCGAGCTAACAGTTCTTTTTTATTATCTATCCCACGATAGGTTAGTTTTCCATTTCGTTTTTTTATTTCTCCGGCAATCATAACAGTGTCAACATTTGATCCATTAGCGTGAAACACAACAGCTTCAACCGCGTTATTTACTGGAAATAAATTCAAATCATTCTTATTTATGAATATTATGTCTGCTTGTTTTCCTGATTTAAGTGATCCTACCTTTTTATCTAATTTAAGCGCTTTGGCAGAGTCGATGGTGGCCCATGCTAATGCTTCCTTTGGTTTTATTGAAAGCCTTTGAGCAGGCATTTTTGTTTTAGCTGCGATATTCTGATTATCCAGGTTCCGCTGAGTTTGTAGGGTCATTCGCATAATTGTGAACATATCACCAGAGATATTTGACTCTACATCGACACCAATTGAGGGTTCGATACCCAGTTGCCGGAGCCTGCCTGTTAATGGTGTCCCGTGGCTCATTTGCAATTCAATTTCAGGCGTTACTGTAAATGACGCACCAGCGTCGACTATCAATTTTAGTTCTTTGTCATTTAAATACACCCCATGTACCAGATTGTGATTTTCTCCCAGTAATTTCATTTTAGCTAATTTGTGGTATCCATTTTTATTTATGCGATTTGGTGCTCCCCAAACATGAGCGGAGATAACCAAATCTAGGTCTCGGGCTAATTTGAAGTCATGTTCTGTAACTTCCCAAGTTGAAAAATCCGGGCCTAAGGCTGCCATCGCCAATGTCATAAGTTTATTATCTGAGGCAAAAAAACCTTTACGCAAACGTTCTAACTCAGAACGTGGATGGGGCATATGCGTATATGGTAATTGGCCTTTCTTGGCATCCGGCTTTGGTGATCCATGGCCAAAGACTGCTCTTATACCGGTTTCTTGTAGACCTTTGATAGCAGCGTCCGTATGGCCCGGCGTGGCGTTGTTATGACACCAGTCAAATATTGTTGTTGCTCCATTATTAATTTGATTGAGGGAGCCGACTAAATTACCCAAATAAGTATCGTTTGCCGTATATCGAGGAGCTATACTAGCATGCATACCGTGCAGATATTCTGGTATAGACCAGTTTCCAGCAATCCCTCTGAGGCCGGTCTGCCATGTATGTATATGAGCATTTACAAAGCCTGGCATAACTATCATGTTTTCTGCATTAAGTACTGAGGCATTAGGTGCACGTATAGCCCGAGCTATTTTGACGATTTTATCGTCCTGTATCAGTATATCACCGCGATCATAGTCACCGATTTTTCGGTCCATAGAGATAATTGAACCATTCTTAATCAGTGTTTGTGTCATTGGTTCCTCTTGTTATTTGCTAATATATTACGCCGCGTTAGAATTCGCCAGAATTCTAGCCCCGGAGATTTCTAATTTCTCCATAATAGTTGATAAATTCGCGTATATAAGATGACCATTTTTCTTTTTCAATTCACCGGCGATATATACAGAATCTATATTTGATGCATTTGCATAGAATACGACTGCATTAACCGGATCATTAACTGGGCGTAAGTTCAAATCGTCCGATCGGATCAAAATTATATCTGCTTGCTTGCCTGGTGTTAGGGAACCTATTTTGTGTTCCATACCCATCATTTGAGCACCATTGATTGTTGCCCATTCGAGAGCCTGAGAGGGCGCTATTGACAAACTTTCTATTGGCTTATGCGCATCAGCAAAAGGTTTATTATCAATCATACGCTGTATTTGAAGTGCCATTCTTAAAACGTTAAACATATCTCCGGAGATATTTGATTCGACATCAACACCAATTGAAGGTCTTCCACCAAATTCCATGACGCGACCGGTAATCGGATTTCCAAACCCCATCTGAATTTCAACTTCTGGCGTAACGGTCATTTTCACACCATTATCAATTAATATTTTCAATTCTTCATCAGAGAGATCATTGCCATGTACAACGTTAAGTTTTTGGTCCAATAGATTATCATCCCTCATTTTAAAAATACCATCTGGAACGACTCGATTGAAGCCTCCACTCATATGAGCGCTTGCTAATAACCCATATTTGCGAGCTAACAGTATATCTTGGTGGGTAACTTCGTATGTTGAATAATGTGGGCCTAAAATACACATGGCGAGAGTAACCAGTGCGTCATCAGAGGATAGGCGTCCTTCGCGCAAACGTTTAATTTCATGTTCAGGATGTGGAATCTCACTGAAATGTTTCTGACCCTCTTTGGGATCGGGTTTTGGTGATCCGTGCCCGAAAATTGCCCTAACTCCCGCCTCAAATAGTCCATCAATAGCAGCATCAGTATGGTCAGGGGTTGGGTTATTGTGGCTCCAATCAAAGATTGTTGTGATTCCACTATTGATTTGTGTCAGAGCTCCTGCCAAGTTACCCAGAAAAATATCATCGGGCTTAAACGATGTTGCAAGGTTAGCGTGCATACCACGCAGGTACTCGCCCATAGTCCAATTACCAGCAATTCCTCGAATACCTGTTTGCCAAGTGTGAATATGGGAGTCTATAAGTCCAGGCATTACTATCATTTTGCTTGCGTCTACAATTTCTGCATCGCTATTTTTGATCAAATTGCCAATTTCGATTATTTTATCGTTTTCAATTAGAATATCACCCTGATCTAATTGGCCTATATCCGTGTCCATTGAAATAATCTGACCACCCTTTATCAGTATTTTTGACATAATTTTATAACAACCTCTTCAATAAGAATTATTTTAATAGAACTAAACTTAGCTGTGGAAATATTACAAGCAAGATAGTTACTGCAAGCATGATTATAACATACGGAAAGGCCCCGATGAATATCTCGTTCAATGTAACTCGAGCATCATCAATTGTTGATCTCACCACATATACAGCTATACCGAGTGGTGGTGTGAGCAGGCCCATCTCTACCGCAATAACTGTAATGATTCCGAACCATATAAAATCTCCCCCAAAACTCTCGACAACAGGCAGGACAATAGGGAGTATGATTAACATTATAGAGACCGAGTCCAAAAACATCCCAAGTATAATTAGAATTATAATATAAACGGTCATAAAGCCCATAAAACCCATATTGGCAGAAGTAATAAACTCGCCAACGGACTGAGGAAAACCAGATAGGGCTAACATTCGACCATAAATATTAGCGGCTAAAATTAAGAATAAAACTGAGACGGTTGTATGGCCGGTATCTAGGAGAACTTTCCATAATTTCCCCCAGGTTAGTCGTTTTTTTAATAAAGCTAGAATGAGGGCACCCGCAGCACCAACCGCTCCAGCTTCGACTGGAGTAAACAGCCCCCCATATATACCACCCATTACTGCGAAAACTAGAATAACGATTGGAGTAATTTTGATTAGCGAAGATTTAAAGTTTTCTTCCGAATATTTATCTTGATCCGCTTGACCCACAAAACCCGGCCAAAAATGAGCCATGGCGACGATAGATACCCCCATCGCCCCTGATAATAAGATGCCCGGGATAACGGCTGCTAAAAATAACAAACCAACCGATTGTTCTGCCACAAAACCGTATATGATTAATAAAAGACTTGGAGGTATAAGCATTCCTAGAACAGAACTGCCCGCGACAGTTCCTACTGCGAACCTCGCCGTGTAACCATGATTTAACATTTGTGGAACGGCCACTTTAGTGAACACGGCGGCTGATGCTATGGATGATCCTGTAATAGCAGCAAACACGGCATTTGCTATTACGGTGGCCACACCTAGTCCGCCCTTTACCTTTTTTAAGGCCCACCGAGCAGCGTCAAATGTATCTTTACCGATATTAGACTCATTTACCAAAAGACCCATCATGACAAAGAGGGGGACAACGGCAAAAAAGTAATTTCGCAAAAATTCATTAGAAGCAAGTTTTACAAGTTTAAATGCAATATTGGGATTATCCATCATTATCCACGTGCCAGTGAACCCAAGGAAAATCAGTCCTACACCAATATGAATGCCTGTAAAAATAACAATAAGAACGCCAATAAAAGAAATTGCCCCAATTTGTATTTTAGTAAAATCACCTATGGTTAGCCCGTAGATGGCTATTCCAATGAAAATAATAATTAAAAAATATGGTAAACCGGTTGGACCAGTATTTCTTGAAGCCTTTCTGTCAGAGATTAAAGTGACTAATTGAGTGATATTATCTGCTAACTGTATCAGATATTTAAGGGAAACTAAGATTGAGCCAAAGAGAATGATTACTCTGAGTGGCCAAACCAATATAGTGAATTCATCTTCAACACCAAATTTAAGATCAGGCCACGCTTCTTGGAATTTAAACCATGTACCATAGACAATTAATGCGAAAACTAGAGCGCCGATGAGATTGAAAACAATATGAAAACAATTGGCTCCAATTGGACGATTTTTGGTAAACGGTTCGATAAACATTTCTGCTCGGGCAAACCTACCCGCGTGCAGGGAATGAGCTAGTTGTAGAAAAATTGCTCCGACTAACGAGTAGCCAGCAATCTCAGGAACACCTCGTAGAGGCATGCTAAATGCCCCACGAAAAATAACATCTGCACAAATTAGAAACATTAGGCCAAATATCCAAATGCTTCCAATACTGTTCGTTATTGATATAAGGCGAGTATAAAAATAAGCGAAGGACCGAGGTAAGTTCAGTCCTTCGCCGGTTTTAGGATCTAATTTCATAACAATATGGAAATATGTTTATTTATCCCAATTGCGTAGTGGACTCTCTCCACGCTTTCGTATGGCTTCCATATAAAATTTGACCACACTTTTTCCTGGTAGTCCTTTCTTTGCCTGTTGAGCAGCCCATATCCCAGCGAGGTCAGGTAGCCCACTCGCCCATTTTTTTTGCTCTGCTAACGGCAATTTTGATACTTTACCGCCCTTACTAGGAATCAAAGTCTTCATACTTTTTGCAGCAAAGCCGGCTGTTTTTTTCGCTACTATCATTTCATAGCCTTTACCAACTTCTAAGAACATTTTCTGCATTTCTGGAGGTAGACTATCATATTTAGTTTTATTCATTGTTAAGGCACCTGTTATACCTCCGCCTAGTCCTACATTATTGATGTACGGAGCGGCTTCATGAAGTTTGAATGGGAAAATACCGCTACCAGGAACAATCGCGCCATCGGTTACGCCCGTTTTGATGCCATTGTAATAAATCGGCAGGCCACCATTAACAGCGACAGCTCCAGTTCCTTTTAGCCACTGGGCAGATGCTCCAGGTGCGTAGAACTTTTTACCTTTTAAATCAGCAACTGATTTTATTGGCATTTTAGATATTAAGATATAATCATCGATTGCTTGCGCACCAAGAAAGATTTGATTGTGTTTTAAAAGTGCCTTTTTCATAGCTGGAATCTTTTGATGCATTTCATTTGCAATTGATGCTGCTGCTACAACATTTCCAGAAACAAACGGGAGATAAAAAGTTACATTATGAAGCGGTAGTTTATTTGGCTCCCATAAAGTGCCAACCCATCCAATGTCACCGAGCCCATCCTCTATACCTTCAAGCGTATTTTTAAAATTGTAGAGTGCTCCAGCATAGGCCTCTGTCCATTTGATACTGTGGCCAAGTGCTTTTGCGCGCTTGCTTGCTTCTGGTACAACATAGTTTTTTAATACTGCAACCCAAGGCACAACTGGAGGATGGCTTGAGCTAGCTGTAATTTTAAATTCTTTGGCCACGGCATTATTAACCAAAAGAGGACCTGAAACGACAAGCGCTAGAAGAGCTAGAAATATTTTTTTCAAAATTTTAATCTGTTTCGGTATCATTGACTATAACTCCCTTATTCAAAATTTATTAGATGTCACCTGATAACTTTATTAATTTGCAGTATTAATTGAATTCTAATATCAAACCGTACTGCCACCTTTCATCGAACTATAAGACTAAACAGATTTGTAAAATGATGCAAACCATCGTGTAGCCAAACACTATGTTTAATCATAAACAAAGAGCGTGGATGTTATGTTGTTATGTTTCCATTGTTACCAAAGAATAATTAGCGTCAGCCGCCAAACACTCAGCCTCTGGGATCCCTAACTCTTTTCGGACGATATTAGTACCTAGAACCAAGGATACCATTTTATACCGAGCATGTCTGCGGCTCATTCCTTCGCGCCCCATTCCGCAATCAGAGGTAATAACTAAACGCTCCGCAGGAATATAGGTTAAAGCCTCCCGAATGTGATCAGCAATCTCGTCTGGACGTTCAACCTGAAGTGAGTGGTGATCAATGACGCCAATAGCAATTTTTTTATCTTTGATAAACTCTCCAATTTTATCCAGTTCCATGCGATTCGAGCTGCATGACTCAAAAGTTAAAACATCAGCTTCAACATTATTGAGTGTTTCAAGTGCGGGTCCATATTCCTGAATATCTTTGAACATGCGCTGTTGGGAAGGGTTCCCCCAGCATGTATGGCACCAAACTTCTGTCTTATCTTTTAAACCCTTAACAGTATTATTAAAAATATTTGCCATTTCTTCCATATTAAGTTTGCCAAATACTGGGCCGCGGGCTGGTATCATATGTATTTGTGGTTCTTCCAGCTGTATTACCGGGCATCCAGCATCGGCTAACTCATGTAATTCCGAATTTATTGCATTACTGAGGGCCATAATTCTCTCCACAGGATCTTTATAATATTGGTCATCAACAGCGGCTGCAAGAAGCTCTGGTGTTACCGTGCCAAACTTTACTGGCTTAGATGTCATGCGTTGGGCAGTTTTCCACATTTGCGAATATTGTAGGTCACCTCTATCGATTGGACCAATGACTTGGGGCATTACGCGTGCTTCAAGATAGTCATGGAGAATATGGCCCATAGGAAAACCTACTCCACCAGTTTTCATAACAGCTGGTTGTGGATTTTTTCGATCAAAACCACTCATATGAAAAAGAGGATAACTTGTCCAGCTTTGACCTCCGACCTGTTCATCATAGTGGGCATCTCCATCAGTACAAATATCAAGACCCGCAGTAG
>MDSV01147908.1_pt1 | contig 15849 bp, 12 predicted proteins | sample 810851 | NCBI WGS metagenome assembly MDSV01 (sample SAMN05326640, study PRJNA326480) | marine metagenome | isolation source: seawater | place: Atlantic Ocean: North East | collected 2012
CCAAATGAAGGTCCTAAACTAGGCTCTCTAAGGCAAACAATAGATTTTTTTCCTATTTTATTAAGACCATCGGTTAAACCCACTGAAGTTGTAGTTTTTCCTTCTCCAGCAGGAGTAGGAGTTATAGCTGTAACTAAAATTAATTTTCCATCTTTTTTGTTTTTTAAGGTTTCTAAATATTCAGGTTTAATTTTTGCTATATATCTTCCTATAGGGCTATAAACATTAGCTTCATCAGGAACATTAATACTATCAAGAATTTCTTGAATAGGTTTCATTTTAGCAGCTCTGGCTATTTCGATATCAGATTTTACTGTGCTCATTTTGACACTTTTTTTTATTCAATTTTCTTTGGAGCTGGATTATTACCCCGTTTTAACAATTTTTGAAAGTTCTAAAAAATATATATAAAAAAAATAATAACTATTTATATTGTTTGTTGTAAAATTAACCATGCAAAAATATTCAGTATTTAGCTTAATAAAAAATGCCTTTAAAGGTCACAAAGACTGGGAAGTTGCTTGGAAAGACCCAACTCCAAAATCAGAGTATGATGTAATTATTATTGGTGGTGGTGGACATGGTCTAGCAACTGCATATTACCTAGCAAAAGTTCACAATATTACAAAAGTAGCAATTATTGAAAAAGGTTGGATAGGTGGAGGAAATGTAGGAAGAAACACAACAATTATTAGATCTAACTATATGCACGATGAAAATGCATTATTTAGTGAATTTGGAATGGATTTGTGGAGAAACATGAGCCAAGAATTAAATTTCAATGTAATGTTCTCTCCTAGAGGAATAATTAACCTTGCACATTCAGATGCACAGATGAATACTTATGCAAGAAGAGGAAATTCTATGAGGCTAAATGGAATAGATGCTCTTCTTTTAAATAGAGAGCAAGTTAGAAAAATAATTCCTATGGCAGATTTTTCTGAAAATGTTCGTTTTCCAATTTTTGGTGGCTTGATGCAACCAAGTGCGGGTACCGCAAGACATGATGGAGTTGCATGGGGTTATGCACGTCAGGCAGATTCTATGGGTGTAGATATTATACAAAATTGTGAAGTTACAGGTTTTGATGTTGTTGGAGGAAAAATTAAAGGAATAACAACTTCAAAAGGAAATATTAAAGCGAATAAAGTTGGATTATGTGTGGCTGGTAGCACTTCTATTCTTGCAGAAAAATTAAATATGAAACTACCAATAGAGACTCATCTTTTACAAGCTTGTGTTTCTGAACCAGTAAAACCAGTTTTAGATAGAGTAGTTACATTTGGAGCAGGTCATTTTTATATTAGCCAATCTGACAAAGGTGAAATGGTAATGGGAGGTGATTTAGATGGATACAATAGTTATGCTCAAAAAGGAAACTTGCCAACACTTCAACATGTATTAACAGAAGGAATTGCGATGTTTCCATTTCTTAGCAAACTAAAAATGCTTAGAACATGGGGAGGAATAATGGACATGTCAATGGATGGTTCTCCAATTATAGACAAAACTCATATTGAAGGTTTATATTTAAATTGTGGTTGGTGTTATGGAGGTTTTAAAGCTACTCCTGCATCTGGTTGGACTTTTGCACATACAATAGCTCAAGATAGAGTTCATGAATTAAATGCCGGATATAGTTTAAATAGATTTCATACTGGACATTTACTAGATGAAAAAGGTCTTGGAACAAAAACTTGGATTTCATAAATGTTACATATTAAATGTCCTTATTGTGGAATTAGATCTCAAAACGAATTTGCATATGGTGGTGATGCTAGTGTTAAAAGACCAGAATTGGATAAAGAAATTTCAGATGAAGAGTGGAACAACTTTGTTTATTTAAGAAAAAGTTTAAGAGGAAAACACTTAGAATTATGGCATCATATTTCAGGATGTAGACAATGGTTTAAGGTCCAGAGAGATACAGCAACACATGAAATTTTTAAAACTGCAGAGATGAGTGAAGATATTTAGCTATGACACAAGAATTTAGATTAAATAAAGTAGGTTTAATTAATAGAGAAAAAAAAATTTCATTTAAATTTAATGGAAAAAAATATTTTGGATATGAAGGAGACACACTAGCTTCTGCATTAATTGCAAATGGAGTTCATCTCATTGGAAGAAGTTTTAAATATCATAGACCAAGAGGTTTTTTTGGTTCAGGAGTTGATGAACCCTATGCTATAGTTCAATTATACAGAAACAATGAAACTGAACCAAATATAAAAGCTACAGAGCAAGAATTATTTGAAGGGCTAGAGGCAAATAGTGTTAATTGTTGGCCAAGTGTTAAATTTGATTTTGGAGCAATAAATAATTTTTTAAAAATGTTCTTGCCAGCAGGTTTTTATTATAAAACATTTATGTGGCCAAAGAGTTTCTGGTATAAAATCTATGAACCATTTATAAGAAAAGCAGCAGGACTTGGTGTTGCTTCGATAAAACATGATAAAGAGAGATATGAACATAAGTATGAATATTGTGACTTGCTAATCACAGGTTCTGGTCCATCTGGTCTTGCAAGCGCATATGCTGCAGCGAAAAATGGCGCTAGAGTTATACTAGCTGAAGATAAGCCAAGGTTTGGTGGAAGTTTATTAACAAGTGAAGTTAACATCGGTAATCAAAATGGAAAAGAATGGGCAGACAATATTATAGCAGAGCTTAAGGATATGCCAAACGTATTAGTGAAAAATAGAACTCAAGTTTTTGGGTATTATGACCACAACATGTTAGTTATGTCAGAGAGAATTAGTGACCATTTACCAAAATCAAAACCATACAGCCCAAAACAAAGACTTTGGTATATTAGAGCAAAAGAAGTTGTTATTTCTTCTGGATCAATCGAAAGACCATTAGTTTTTGGAGATAATGACACTCCCGGAGTAATGTTGTCATCTGCAGCTAAAGAATATTTAAAAATTTATGGGGTTATAGTTGGTAAAAAACCATTAATTTTTACAAATAATGATAGTGGTTATGAAACAGCAATAGAGTTTAAAAAAAATGGGATTGATCCTATTATACTGGATACGAGAAAAGAACCTAGGTCAGAAATCATAGAGGAAGCAAAAAATTTAAATATTAATATTAAATTTTCACACGTTGTTGTTTGTGCTAATGGTTATAAAAAAGTTAAATCAGCTACAATAGCAAAAATTTCAGATGATAAAAAAAATTTAAGTAAAATCGATAAAATTTTTTGTGATTGTATTTGTGTATCAGGTTTCTGGACTCCAACAATACATTTAGCATCACAATCAGGAAATAAAACAAAATTTAATAATGATATAGATGCTTTTGTTCCAAATAAATCAAAACAAAAAGAAACAACAGTTGGATCAGCAACTGGCCTATATACATTAGAAGAAACATTAAAGACTTCTTTTGAGGTAGGTAGTGAGCTTTCAAAAAAAATAACCAAAAATGATTATAAAATATCTGTTCCAAAAATAACAGAAAAGAAAAAAACAAAACATGATAAATTTTGGTGCGTACCCCTTCCTAAAGGTAAAAATAACAAAAGATTTTTAGATTTTCAAAATGATGTTACTGTTACAGATGTTGAGCTTGCTTTAAGAGAAGGTTATCGATCGATAGAACATGTTAAACGATATACAACATTAGGAATGGCAACAGATCAAGGAAAAACAAGTAATCTTAATGGACTTCAACTTGTTTCAGAAGTTGAAAATAAAATAGTACCAGAGGTTGGACATACAACTTTCAGACCACCTTATACACCAGTTACGATCGGAGCAATAGTTGGACGAGAAATAGGAAAACATTCTAAGCCTACAAGAAAATCACCAATGCATTTATGGCATGAAAAAAATAATGCTGTTTTTGTAGATGCAGGAGTTTGGTTGAGACCAAGATATTATAAAAATGGTAGTGAAACATTGTTTGAAGCGTCAAAAAGAGAAGCAACTAATGTAAGAAAAAACGTTGGAGTTTGTGATGTTACTACTTTAGGAAAAATAGATATTAAAGGACCTGATGCTGCTGAACTATTAAACAGAGTTTATACCAATGCTTGGCTGAAACTACCAGTTGGTAAAGCAAGATATGGTGTAATGTTAAGGGAAGATGGGATTGTGATGGATGATGGCACAACAACTAGAATTTCAGAAAATCACTATCATATGACCACTACTACTGCTCAAGCTGCAAATGTTTTGTCACACTTAGAATATTATCTTCAAATTGTTTGGCCAGAACTAAATGTTAATGTTGTTTCAACTACTGAGCAGTGGGCAGGGGCTGCTATTGCTGGACCCAAATCAAGAGAAGTTTTACAAAAACTATTTCCAGAATTAGATGTTTCGAATGAAGGTTTACCATTTATGGGTTATAAAGAAGGAGATTTAGCAGGAGTTCATGCTCGAATTTTTAGAATTTCTTTTTCAGGAGAGCTTGCATATGAAGTTAATGTTGAATCAGATAATGGTAATTTTATGTGGGAAAAGATAATGGAAATTGGAAAAGAATTTAATATTGAAGCATATGGAACTGAAGCTTTATCAACTTTAAGAATTGAAATGGGACATGTTGCTGGATCAGAATTAGATGGAAGGACAATTCCATATGATAATTCTTTAGAAGGGTTAGTGAGTAAAAAGAAGGACTTTATTGGAAAAAGGTCGCTTAATAGAAAAGCTTTTATTACAGAAGATAGACAGAAAGTAGTAGGTGTTGTTCCTATTGATAAAAAAACGAGTATACCGGAAGGTTCCCATTTAGTAAAAAATGCAAATGCAAATTTACCCAACCCTAAATTAGGTCATATTTCAGCTTCTTGTTGGAGTGTTGAATATGATAATCCATTTTCATTAGCAATACTTAAAGATGGAAAAAATATGATAGGTCAAAAATTATTTGCAATGTCACCAGTGAAAAATATAACAATCCCTGTTGAAATAGTTTCCTCACATTATGTAGATCCAAAAGGAGAAAGAGTGAGATCATGACATCTATATCTGCTTTAGAAAATATTTATAAAAAGGGTTTATTCGGTGATCATGAAGGTAAAAATGATGATGAAATTATTAAAATATCTGAAAAAAAAAATTTATTAATTGTACAAATAGTTAAATATAAAAAATCAAATTTATTAACAAAAGATATTAAAATAGAAGACTTAATATTGCCTCAAGATTCTTTAAAAGTAAATTGTAATAAAAATACAAGAATTTTATGGTGTGGTCCAAATAATTGGCTTTTAGTATCAATAAAAAAAGAGTTATTAAAAGAAATAAATAAATCATTTATAAATACTGATTTTGCGGTTACAGATCTTTCACACTCAAGAACTATTATTGAACTAAAAGGCAAGAATTCTAAAGAAATATTAAAAAAAGGATGTCCTTTTAATTTTAATGATTTTAGAAAAGATAATTGTATAAATTCAATATTCAATGGAATAACAGTCACTATTGATATGATTAATGAGGGTCCAGATGAATTGAGAATATTTGCCCTTAGAAGTTTCGGCGAATCACTTTACCATAGTATTACTGATGCATGCCTTGAGGATGGTTATAAAGCTATTTAACAACCTCAGCAATACCCAACCAAGCATTAACATCTTTACTTGCAATATAATTAGATTTAAAAAATTCTTTAACTTTCCATCTTTTTTTATCATTTAATTCATTTATTTTTTTATCAAATCCATATTCTTCATAAATGCCCTCATTTATTGTAAAGCAAATTAATCCTTTGTTTTTTGTAATTCTTATAAATTCGTTTAAAGCTTGTGGCTTTACATGGCCAAACGTAAAAGTTCCTACACACATTACCACATCATAGGTATTATCTTTGATATTAATATTTTTGTTTAAATCTACCTTAGAAAGTTTTTGATAAAGATTTTTTGGAACTAAGTCTAGTAATTTTTGAGATAAGTCAGCTCCATCATATTGCTTATAACCAAATTTATTTAATTCAACTCCAACTAAACCAGTTCCACAACCAGCATCAAATATTTTTATATCTTTACTTTTTGTATATTTTTTTAATACTTCTACTGTTTCTTTAGGACCTGTATAGTTCCAATCAATCATATCCTTATCATATTTATTTTCTAAACCCCACTCATCATAATATTTCATGACTTCATCAGTAGTTTTTAGTTTATAGATAGGAATTTTATTCCCTACATCTTTTTGGCTCATAACTAATTACTTTTTTATTGATTTGGAACATTAAAACATATTTACTAAAATTTACTAATGTTTTTTAGTTAATTATGAATAAAATTTTAAATAATAATGATATAGATCAATTTAAAAAAGATGGCGCCATATTTATTAAAGGTAAATTTGATATCAATTGGATAAAAAAACTTAAAAAAGGCATTGAAAGAGATATAAAAAATCCAAGTCCAAGATTTAAATCTCACACATTAGAAAAAAATACCCCTTCTTATTTAGAAGATTATTGGACCTGGGACTTGGTTCCTGAATTCAAAGACTTTGTTTTTAATTCACCTTACGCAAAAATAGCTTCTGAACTCATGTCAGCTAAAAAAATTAATTTAGTAATGGATAATTGGTTTTTAAGAGAAGCAGGATCGAAATCTTTTACTCCGTTTCACCATGATGTAAGTTATTTTGATATGGATGGAACTATGTGTGTTCTTTGGCTACCTTTGCAACCAACAGGTAAAAACGAAGGAGTTGTTTGGATTAAAGGTTCTCATTTATGGAACAAATATTTTTTAAGAGTTCTTTTTAAAGATGGACATAAAGTAGAAGGTAATGAATGTACTGTGAATGGAAAAAAATATGAATTGCCACCAGATATTTTGGGAAATAAAGAGAAATATCAATTTTTACAATGGGATTGCGAGTTAGGGGACGCTGTTATATTTGACATGAAAACTCTTCATGGAACGTTAAGTTCTTCAATACCACAAAAAACATTAAGTCGCTATACTTTAAGAGTAGCTAAAGAAGATACAAAAGTAAGCTATGTTGGAGATTGGACTAGCTATAATTATAGAAAAGCTATGCAAGATGCAGGATATAAAAATGGCGATACTTTAGGTGGAAAAATGTTTCCAACTTTATTTCAATCTAGTTAACTCCCAGTTAAATATATAACTGGGAAGTTAAAAATATTTTTATTTACCTGGCTCTTTGTACCCTGAAGCCATTTTCTTTGCAGTTTCAGCAATTTCATTTAGATTAATATCTTCTAAAATTGTAAAGTCTGAAACAGCTCCACTTGAAACTGCAACCATTGCAGCAGCAGCAGCTTGTTCAAAAGTACCCTCAATCTCCGCCATAAAGTCATACTTACCTCTTAGTCCAGCATAGCGAGTTACTTTTGCGCCAGCAGACTCTGCAAGAGCTGAAGTTGCAGCTTTTCTGTCTGTTCCTGGATTATTTACAAATCCAGCCAAACCTTTTGCAGTATAACATCCTAAAGTTATAAATTTAGCCATAGTTATCTCCTTTTATTATTTGAAAGATTAAAGCATATTTGCTAAAAATTTGTTACAAATATTAATATCAACCACAGGTTAAATTTTAAAATTATGTACGAAAAATTTGGACAATTTATTGATGGTAAATGGCAACCTTCTGGGAAAAATGAAACATATGAAGTTATAAACCCTGCTACTGAAGAAGTTATTGGTAACGCCTCAAAAGCTTCATCAGAAGATGTAAATAAAGCATTAAAATCTGCAGAAAAAGGTTTAAAAGTTTGGGGAAATACACCGCCTTGGCAAAGATCCTATATTATTAGAAAAATTGCAGATTTAATTCGAGAGAAAAAAGATGTTTTGGCAAAATGGATGACTTTAGAAGTTGGCAAACCTTTAGCAGAAGGAAAGGGAGAGGTTGGTGGAGCCGCAGATATATTTGAATGGAATGCTGAAGAAACAAAAAGAATTTATGGTCAAACAGTTGAAAGTAGGTTTGTTGATACAAGGGTACATATTTATTACCAACCAGTTGGAGTTGTAGCAGCTTTGGTTCCTTGGAACTTTCCATTAGTTTTGTCAGCTAGAAAAATTTCAACAGCGTTGGCGGCAGGTTGTTCGGTTATATGTAAACCAGATGTAATTACCCCTGGTGTAGTAATGGAACTTGTAGATATTTGCAGAGAGGCTGGAGTTCCTCCTGGAGTAGTTAATTTATTGTCAGGTGATCCACCAAGTATTGCCTCTCAACTAATATCTTCAGACATCATTAAAAAAATATCAATTACAGGATCAACTAGAGTTGGAAAGCTAATTTTAAAACAAGCTGCAGATAAGGTACAAAGAGTTACTATGGAATTAAGTGGACATTCGCCTTTTATAGTATTTGATGATGCTGATATTAATAAAGCAACAGATATGGCTATTTCTGCAAAATTTAGAAATAATGGTCAAGTATGTATATCTCCAAATAGATTTTATATACAAGAAAATAAAAAAGATGAATTTGTAAATGCATTTATTGAAAAAACAAAAAAATTAAAAATTGGTAATGGAATGGATTCAGATGTTCAATTAGGCCCATTAACAACTAAAAAAAGATTAAATGAAATTGAAGAATTAGTTGAAACAACAAAGCAAGAAGGTGCCAAAGTTTTATTAGGTGGTAAAAGACCGGCAGGATTTAACAAAGGTTTTTTTTATGAACCAACAATTTTTGATAATGTAAAAGATAATTTTACTATTATGAAACAAGAACCTTTTGGACCTTTAGTTCCAATGTTATCATTTAAATCTTTTGATGAAATTATAGAAAGAGCTAATAATAATGATCTTGGTTTATGCAGCTATATATGTACAAATTCAATGGAAAAAGCACATAGAGCATCTGAATTAATGGAAACCGGAACTGTTGCTGTCAATACAGGTTTAGTTGCAATAGCAGAAGCACCATTTGGTGGAATTAAACAAACTGGTTATGGGCGAGAAGGCGGATCTAACGCAATTAAGGATTATCTAAATGTTAAATATACTCATTTAGGAATAAAAGGTTAGTTATCAAATGAAATTATTGAGGGTTGGAGATAAAGGAAAAGAAAAACCAGCAGTATTAGATAGTAATAGAAAAATAAGGGATCTTAGTTATCATATTAAAGATTTAAATCCCACTTATCTAAATTTTGAAACAATTTCAAAAATTAGTAATCTTAACTTAGAAAATTTACCTGAAATTCCTAATACAGAGAGAATTGGTTCTTGTATAAGTAAACCAGGAAAATTTTTAGCTATAGGACTAAATTATTCTGACCATGCAAAAGAAACTGGAGCTAAAGCACCATCAGAGCCAATTATTTTTATGAAAGCAACTAGTTCTATAATTGGACCAAATGATAATGTGATACTACCAAAAGATTCAAAGAAATTAGATTGGGAAGTTGAATTAGCATTTGTAGTTGGAAAGGAAACAAAAAATATAACTAAAGAACAGGCAGCAGATCATATATTAGGATACTGTATAGTAAATGACATTAGTGAAAGAGAGTGGCAAATTGAAAAATCAGGGCAATGGGTTAAAGGAAAATCAGGAGACACTTTTGGACCAATAGGACCTTATTTAGTAACCAAAGATGAAATATTAAATGTTCAAGATTTAAATTTAACCTTGGATGTTAATGGACAAAGAATGCAAACAGGAAATTCAAGTAAAATGATTTTTAATGTTTATTATATATTATCATATTTAAGTAAATTTATGTCTTTGCAGTCAGGAGATATTATAACAACAGGTACTCCACCTGGAGTAGGTATGGGAAAGAAACCTCAGCTATATTTAAAAGCAGGAGATATTATGAACTTAGAAATAGATTGTTTAGGAAAACAAGAACAAAAAGTTCATTAATTTATAATTTTAATTTTAATAAATTAAAATAATTCTTTACCTGTATAATGATTGAGTATAGGGTTTTATTATTATTATGAATAAACCTATTAAAAAATTTATTGTACTTGGGTATTCAAATTTTTACCTACTTAACTTGAATAGATTTTTTTATCGTTTAAAATCTAACTATTTCCAGAAAATCTAATTAATTAAAATTTATTTTAAAGATAATAAAAAATTAATTAGGAGAAAAAATGAGAAAAGATTTAATTACAAGACTCAATGAGGGACCTGTTCTTTGTGCAGAAGGATATTTATTTGCAATGGAAAGAAGAGGATATTTGTCAGCAGGAGGTTTCGTTCCTGAAGTTGTATTAGAGCACCCAGAAGTACTTTCACAATTACATCGAGAGTTTATTAGAGCAGGTTCAGAGGTGGTTCAAGCATTTACTTATTACGGACATAGAGAGAAACTTCGTCTTATTGGCAAAGAAGAATTACTAGAACCACTACAAAAAAATGCACTACAAATAGCTAAAGATTCAAGAGATGAGTTTAAAAATCTTGATTTATTGGTTTGCGGAGATGTTGCTAATACTAATATTTATAATCCTGATGACAAAAAAAGTCATATAGAATGTCAAAAAATGTTTGAAGAGCAGGTTGAGTGGGCTAAAGAGGCAGGAGTGGATTTTGTTGTTGCTGAAACAATAAATTGGACAGAAGAAATGAAGATTGCTCTTAAAGCAATTAAAGATGCAGGTTTAATCGCTGTTACTAATTTTTCAATCAAAAAAGGTGATAAAACTAGAGAAGGTCATACAGCAGGTGAAGCATGTAAAATTATGGAAGACCTTGGTGCAGATGTAGTTGGATTAAATTGTTATAGAGGACCAAAAATGACAATGAAACTTTTACCTGAGATAAGAAAAAAAGTTTCCTGTCATGTTGCTGCTTTACCAGTTCCCTACAGAACTACGGAAGAACAACCAGGATTTTTAAATCAAACAGATCCGGGGTGTGATTGTATTCCTGGAGGAAATGCATTTCCAGTTGCATTAGATAATCTGTATTGCAATAGATTTGAAATGGCTGAATTTACAAAAGATTGTGTAAAAGAAAAAATAAACTTTATTGGTATTTGTTGTGGAGCAGAACCCCATCATGTAAGAGAAATGTCAGTAGCTTTAGGCAGAAAACCAATAGCATATAAATATTATCCTGATATGAGCAGACATTGGTTGCATGGTAAGGATAAATCTTTTTTAGAACTTAATACTAAGATGAGTAAAAAATACTAACTTTTTTTATATGGAAACCCATGCTAAGGTTGTTGTAATCGGAGGTGGAGTTGTAGGTTGTTCAATTCTTTTTCATCTTGCTAAATTTGGTTTAAAAAACTGTATTTTACTTGAAAGAAACGAACTTACCTCTGGTTCATCTTGGCATGCTGCTGGATCAGTCCATGCAATTTCTTCCGATCCAAATATCTCTAAATTAATGGCTTATACTATTAACCTATATAAAGAGATTGAGGAAACATCAGGTCATTCTGTTGGTTTTAAACCCAGTGGTGGATTTTATTTAGCTTCAAATGAGATTTGGGCAGATTATTTAAAAAGAGAAAGATCTAAAGCAAGATATATGGGTCTTGATCAAGAATTTATCTCATTAGAAGAAGTTAAAAGAAAACATCCATTAATAGATCCAAAATATTATATTTCTGCATTATGGGATCCAATAGACGGAGAAGTAGATCCATCAGGTGTTACTTATGCATATGCAAAAGCGGCAAAAGTACATGGGGCAAAATATTATACTCACACACCTGTTATAGAAACTAACCAAAAAAAAGATGGTTCATGGGAAATTGTAACTGAAAAAGGAAATATTAACGCTGATATAGTGATTAATGCTGGAGGATTATGGGCTAGAGAGGTAGGAAAATTAGCTGGAATTAATTTACCTGTCCAACCTATGGAGCATCATTATTTAATTACAGAAACTATTCCAGAAATAAAAGAAAGAAAAAATGAACCAAGACTTCCTATCGGAACTGATTTTGAAGGTAACATCTATTTTAGACAAGAAGGACAAGGAATGTTATTAGGAACTTATGAATTTAATTCGACGCCTTGGCAAATTAAACAAACCCCTATGGATTTTGGCCATGAATTACTTGAACCTAAATTAGACAATATTCAAGATCGTCTAGAAGTAGGATTTAAAAGAATACCCAGCTTGGAAAGAGCAGGTATAAAAAATATTATTAATGGACCTTTCACTTTTGGTCCTGATGGGAGTCCTTTAATTGGACCAGTGCCTGGTAAAAAAAATTACTGGGTAGCGGTAGGAGTAATGGCAGGCTTTTGTCAAGCAGGTGGTGTTGGAAAATGTATTGCTGAATGGATTATTGATGGAGAACCTTCTTTAGATGTTTGGGCAATGGATGTTGCAAGGTTTGGTGATTATGCATCTCCAGATTATGGAACTATAAAATCTTCGGAAAACTATGAAAGGAGATTTATTATGACTTTTCCTAATGAGACTTTACCTAAAGGAAGGAAACAAAAAACAACAGCATTATATGATAGACTAATAGACAAAGGTGCAGTGATGGGTGATAGCTTTGGTTTAGAACAAGCCCTTTGGTTTGCAAAGGACAAAGAAGATGCCTTTGAAGACCCAACTTTTAAAAGATCACGATCGCATAATTATGTAGGATCAGAAGTAGCTGAGGTTCGATCTAAAGTTGGTGTATCTGAAATAGCAAATTTTTCTAAACATGAATTTAAAGGTACTGGTGCTCGAAATTTTTTAAATTTTTTATTAGCAGGAACAATTCCAAAAACAGGAAGAATTACATTAAATCCAATGCTAACTGAAAAAGGAAAATTGTATGGCGATTTAACTGTAGCTTGTATTAATGAAGAAAAATTTATGGTATTTGGTTCAGGAGCAGTTCAAGAAATGCACAGAAGATGGTTTGAAAAATATTTACCAGAAACTGGAGTGTCTTATAAAAATAAATCAGATGAATATCATGGTTTAGCTATATCAGGTCCCAAGTCAAGAGAATTAATTTCAAAAATATCTAGAGAAGATTTTTCAAATGACGCATTTAAATTTAGAGATTGTAAAGAAATTTTTGTTGGAGGAGTTCCTGCAATAGTTAATAGAATTTCTTTTACTGGTGAACTTGGTTATGAGATTTATACTGCGCCTCAATTTCAAATAAAACTATTTGAGGAAATAGAGAAAAAAGGAAAAGAATTGGGGCTTAAAATATTTGGTTCAAGAGCTTTAATGTCTATGAGGTTAGAAAAAAATTGGGGAGCATGGACGTTAGATTTTAGACCAGATTTTACAGCAGCTGAATCAGGATTAGACTTTTTTATTAATTGGAATAAAGATTTTTTAGGCAAAGAAGTAGCTCTAAAAGAAAAAAAACATGGTCCAACAAAAAAATTAGTTACAATAATTATAGATACTAAAGATATAGACGTAACAGGTGATGAAGCCATTATGAAAAATGGAAAATGTATAGGATATATAACATCTGGTGGATATGCGCATTATGTTAAAAAAAGTATGGCAATGGGTTATGTTCCAAAAAATTTTTCTAAAAATGGAAGTGAAATTGAAGTTGAAATTAATGGAAATTTTTATAAATCTTACGTTCAATCAGAGCCATTATATGACCCCAAGGGATTAAAGATGAGAAGTTAACTGTCTTTCATTTCCAAATGAAGATTATTACCTGTGTAAGGATATTTTATTATAACTTCTTCATTTAGCTCAATACCAAGACCAGGTTCTTTTGGGGGTATGATAAAACCATTTTCCCATTTGATTGGCTTTAGTAGTAAATCAGAATATAAGTTTTCCCATTTCTTAATTGACTCAAGTATTAAAAAATTAGGACTACAAGTAGAAATTTGAATATTTGCAGCACCTACTACAGGGCCGCAATAGAGATGAGGAGCTATCGTAGCAAAATGTGTTTCAGCAAGAGAAGCAATTTTTTTTGCCTCTAGAATTCCACCAACTCTTCCTAGGTTCATTTGAATTATATTAGCACCGTTATTTTGTAAGATTTTATTAAATTCATATTTTGTACTTAATCTTTCGCCAGTAGCAATTGGTATAGTGCAATTTTTAGCAACAAAGTTCATTGCATCAAAATTTGAAGGCGGTATAGGTTCTTCAAACCACATAGGGTTATATTTTTCGATAATTTTAGCAAACTGTATAGCAGACGATGGAGTCATTTGACCATGAGTTCCAATTAATAAATCACATTTATTTCCAACAGTATTTCTGATTTTTTTAATATAATTTTCTGCTTTTGAAAACTCTCTTATTGTTAATTGTTTTGGATCTAAAACTGTATATTCAATCAAAGGATCAAATTTAATAGCATCAAAACCTTCCTTTAGATATTTACTAGCCCTTTCACAAGCTAGTTCACTATCAGAATAAACATTTTTTTTATCATTTTTTTCAGGATACAAATAAGTATAAGTTCTAAGTTTTTCATGAACTTTTCCACCAAGTAACTCATAAATAGGTTTATTCAAATCCTTACCGATAATATCCCAACATGCCATTTCAAAAGCACTTAAAATTCCCATTATAGATATGTCTGGTCTTTGAGTATACCCACTTGAAAAAATACTTTTAAAAATTTTTTCTATTTTATATGGATTTTTATTTAAAACATGTCTTTGAAAAACATCTTCTATCATTTTTTTTACTACATTTGGGTGAAATGGAATAGAATATGCTTCACCAATCCCGCTAATTTTATTATTAGTTATAATTTTTAATATTACCCAATATCTTCCACCAAAATGTGGAGGTGGATTTCCTACTATAAATATTTTTAAATCTTTTATTTTCATTAATTTTTTTAATAAATTAAATTATATTAATAAATTTTAATAAAATAAGGTTTTTTTAACAGCTATTCACTAAATAGTTGATTTTAAATTTGATTTTTTTAACTCAATATGTTGTGATTGATAATTATAAACTAAAAAAGGGGAAATAAATGAATATTAAAAAAATATTATTTTCTACATTTCTTATTTTAGGCATCAGTTCTTTTTCTGGTGTTGCAAATGCAGGTTGTGGAAAACTAGTTATTGCTGAACAAAATTGGGCATCTGCTGAATTAATGGCTAATGTTGATAAAATCATTTTAGAAAAAGGGTATGGGTGTGAAGTGGAGCTTATTCCAGGTGCTACTATGCCAACTTTTACTTCAATGGATGAAAAAGGTGAACCGGATATGAACCCAGAACAATGGGCTAATGCCGTATACACACCATTAAACAAAGCTGTTTCAGAAAAAAGATTAATAATCGCAAACGGAGCTCCTATTACTGGACTTGGCGAAGGATGGTGGATAACTCCAGGAACAATTAAAAAACATCCAAAGATTAAAGGCATGACTGCAATGGAAATATTAGAACATCCAGAGTGGTTTCCATCTAAGGAAGATCCTTCAAAAGGTGCCTTTGTTGGTTGTCCAGCTGGCTGGGGTTGTCAGTTAGCAAATGCAAATCTTTTTAGAGCTTTTGAAATGGAAAAAAAAGGATGGGTATTAATTGATCCAGGTTCTGCTGCAGGTTTAGATGGTACAATATCTAAAGCATCTGACTCTGGAGATCCTTGGTTAGGTTACTATTGGAACCCAACATCAATGGTTGGAAAATATGGTTTGATAGCTCTTGACTTTGGTGTGCCTTTTGCAGGTAGAGATAATTGGGATAATTGCATAACGTTAGCAGAACAAGATTGTGCTGATCCTAAACCAACAGCATGGACAAAATCTGAAGTTAATTCTATTGTTACTGCAAACTTTGCTAAAACGGGTGGAAAAGACGCTTTGAGTTATGTTGAGAAACGTACTTACCCAGGTGAAGTAATGAATGGAATGCTTGTATATATGGCAGATAACCAAGCTAAAGGTTCAGATGCAGCAATTGAATTTTTAAAACAGCATGAAGGTGTTTGGGGTAAATGG
>MDSV01115230.1_pt1 | contig 15848 bp, 5 predicted proteins | sample 810851 | NCBI WGS metagenome assembly MDSV01 (sample SAMN05326640, study PRJNA326480) | marine metagenome | isolation source: seawater | place: Atlantic Ocean: North East | collected 2012
CCGGCCTGGAGGCCATGCCGCTGACGCCCTCGCGCAGCGTGCCGTCGCCGCCCATGACGGCGAACGCGTCGACGGTCGCGACGTCGCACTCGCGAACCAGCGTCTCGCAGTGTCCCTCGTGCGTCGTCACAAGCTCGATGAGCTCGATGCCGCGAGTCTCGGCGGCGACGCGGATGGACCTGAGCTCGCCCGATCCCTTGCTCTCTTTGCTCTTGACCCCGTGCACCACCAGCACGAGCGTCTTGATCACGAGCTTTTCGCCGGACGTGGGCTTGGTCAGGCAGTTCTCCGCGGCCGCGGCGCGCTCGGACTTGCTCGGGCGCAGCGCGGAGATGCCCGAGATGTCGTGGAACGCGCTCATGGTCACGCGGCGCGGGCGGTGCGAGGCGCGTCTCGCGCGAATCCGCGACCGGAGGGCGTTGCCGGCGACGAACGCGGCGGCGGTGAGCTTGACTCCCCGGGGAACGGCCGTGAGCATGCACGGGGCCTCGCGAAGGAGACGGCTCGTTCGGTGAGAGGGAGAACGGCGGCGCGCGCGACAGTAGTGGCACCGGGGACGACGCTGACTGATGCTGACCTGGATAGACTTTTGCCGGACGGAGAAACTTGGCGCGAAACGGTGGTGTCTGGTGTGCTGGTCTCGTTGTTGACATCGACACCTCCCGCATACACACACCGCGATCGACGCCTCGCACCGGTCGAGGGTCGCGCGTCGACGCCTCAGCTCATGATGCGCGCGCGCGTCGCCGCGGCGTGACGCCCGAGCGGTTTGCGTGCCCGTTCGGCTCGCGCGCGCGCTCGCGAGAAGGAGGCCTTTCTCGTTCGGTTCGAATCGCGCTCCGAGACTCGGCGCGATGCGTCGCGGGGGCACGCTTCGGTTCCTGGCGCTGGCGCTGGCGTTGGCGAGCTGCGCGGCGCCCGCGGAGGTGGGCGCGCAGGTGGTCACCTCGCACGCGCAGTTCGCGTCTGGGTACCCCACCGTGACGCACCACGCCGGCACGAACACGATGACGGTCGCCGCGGCGCTGGACCGAGCGGCGACGGCGTATTTCGTCGTCGTTCAGCAGCCGAACGGCCTGAGCGGAGGCGCGGTCACGGAGCCCACGCCGGATGAGATCTTCGCGGGCGTCGACGCCGCGAACGCGAACGCGCGCTCGGACGCGTACGCCGCGGGCGCGCTGGTGTTCACCAGCGTGGACGCCCCGTCCAGCGCGCTGGTGGACGACCTGCCGGATGAGGCGGTGTACGACGTCTTCTTCGCGACGCACACGGGCGACCCGCACGCGAGCCCCGCGACGGGAACGGCCTCGCCCTCCTCCGCGACGGTCACCGTGGCGGACGCGGCGACGATACCGGACGTCACGCCGCCCAGCTTCGCCGCGGAGACGCCGTTCGTCGCCGCCGCGGAACATGCGAGCGTCGTCGTCGCCGTCGCCGCGACGGAGGCGGCGACGGCGCACGTGCTGATCCTGCCGGCGGACGCGCCGCCGCCCGACGGCGCCTCCGCCGTGGTGGACGGCGTCGTGCCCGAGGGCATGGCCGCGCCATTGGGGTTCCACGGCACGATAACGCCGCCCGTGCGCGCGATCGCCGCGGCGAGGCCGACGTACGACGCGTCGCTCAACGCGAGCGCGCCGCTCGGCGGCGACGCGGCGTTCTTCCGGCTCTCGTCCGCCGCGATGCGCGTGGACACGGCGTACGCGGTGTACGTGGTGCTCGCGGACGCAGCCTCGCCCCCGAACGTCGGCAGCGCGGTCGCGGCGTTGGCGACGCGGACCGAGGCGTGCTCGCCGTGCGACGCGAGCCAGAACCTGTACTTGTCCGGGTGCGAGTGCGAGTGCGGGTGCGTCGAGGGCCTGACCGTGGCGCTCAGGCTGTCGACGACGACGGCCGACTTCGAGGCGAACGCTGACTACTGGCTCTCGCACCTCGCGGAGGAGGTCATCGGCGTTCTCATCGCGCAGACGCGCGTTCTGTCGGTCGTCGCCAGACGAGAAGCTCTGCTGGAGGTGACCGTGCTGGTGTTGCCCCTGCGTCCGGGCGACGCAGAGACGGCGCGCGTCGCGCAGTTTGCCGCGAACAACGGCGGCGAGACCCCGGCGCGGGTCGCCGCCGACGCGAGCGCCGTCGCGCCAGCGCCGAGCGGCGCGCCGGAGACGGCGATCCTGCCGACGGCGCGCGGCCGTCCGCGAGGCAAGACCTCGCCGTTGACGGACGACGCGCGCGTGACGGGGCACATCATCGAGACGCCCACGGATCAGTCGCACGCGACGTTCCGGTGGACGGTGTCTTTCGGGGGCGCGGCGTGCGCGGCGTGCGCGAGCGAGTGCAAGCTCGACCAGGGCGCCTGGGAGGCGTGCACGTCTCCGTTCCGGTACAACGACCTCGCGGAAGGCGAGCACAACTTCCGCGTGCGCGGCCTGGGGGCGGACGCCACCGCGGACCCGACGCCGGACCGGTACACGTGGACGATCCGCAAGAAGCCCGAGGCGTGGTTCGTCTCGCCGAGCCCGCCGGCGAGCACCAACGTCGCGACGCGCGAGTTTCGGCTGACGTCGAACCGCGCGGGCGCCACCTTCGAGTGGTCCATGAACGAGAACGTCACGGGGGGCGGGTTGGTCCCCTTTCCCGTGTTCCAGCGGTTGGGAAGAAACGGCGTCGTTCCCGTCGCCGCGCTCAACGTCACGGCGAAGCGCGGGTACAACACGTTTTTGGCGCGCGCGCGCGCCGGCGCGGAGACGTCGCCGACGCCGCTGCGGCACCGCTGGAACTACGACGCGCGCGCGCCGACGACGGCCATCTCGTCCGCGGTCGTGGGCTGGAACAATTCAAAAGTGAAGAAAACGCGCGACGACATCACGTTCACGCTCGTCGGCGACGACGCGGACCCGGAGGGGTTCCCGCCGTCCGGCGTCGTCGGCTTCCGCGTGCGCCTGACGGACAACGCGTCGTCCGTCGCGCCGCCGCTGTTCGACTACCGGCTCGCCGCGGACGGCCTCGTGGACGACAGCCCGAAGATGGACTCGCACACGCGCCGTCTGACGTTCTCGCTTGGGAACGTCTCCTCAGTCGCGAACGGCGCGTACGTGCTCAGCGCGGCCGCGGTGGACGCCGCGGGGAACTACGCGGACCCCGACGCCGCGGCGAACCGGTTCGGCGCGAACCACTACCACGTCTTTCTGACGGACGAGATCCCCGGCCCGGCGTTCGTGACGCCCGCGACCACCCTGGAAGATTTCATGACCGCTCGGTACAACGACACGCGGTGTCCGAACAGCTCCGTGCCTTGCCTCGCGCAGCTGTCCATCAACCAGGTGGACCCCGCGGACGAGCCGTTCACGAAGGCGTACCGGATCACGAACGTCACCGGCGGCGCGTTGTTTTACGCGGACGGCGCGACGCGCGTCGAGGAGGGCGATTTCGTCCCCGCCGCCAACGCCAGCGAGGGGCTGCGGTTTCTGAACCGGTACAACTTGAACGACGGGAACTTCTTCGAGATTGGCCGAGACGGGCTCGAGGACGAGACTCGGCCGCGACGCTTCGGGTTTCTCGCCTGGCCGAGTTCGACGTTCGACGAGGCGGGCGTCGCGTATTTACCGGCGCGCGGCGACGTGCGCGTGGTTCCCGTGAACGACCCCCCGACGCTGAACCGCGCGTTAGAATACCGGCTGGACGGCGTGTACGTCTTGGACTCGGCGGTGACCAACTTCGGCGGACACGTCAAGGACATCATCGCGCGCGGCTTCCACGACGTCGACGGGCCGTTCAACAGCTCGCTGGGGAACCAGGGCGTGGTCGTGCTCACCGCGGACGTCGCGAGGGGCGCGTGGCAGTGGTCGGCGGACGACGGCGCGCGTTGGACGCCTTTCCCGGACGACCTCGCGCCGGAGCGACCGCTTCTGCTGCTGGCCACCGACCGCGACCGCGTGCGGTACGTGCCCGACTACCCGAGCGGGGGCGGCGTGCCGTTCGCGGACACCGCGTGGTCGGCCTCCTTCGCGTTCCGCGCCTGGGACGCGAACAGCAGCCGCGTCTCGGGCGAGCGGGGCTGGTGGACGCGCGCCGACGACGGCTCGCGCGTCCCTCCCGACGCGTCCGTTCCCGCCGACGTTTCCCCCGCGGCGGACCCCGCGGCGGCGTACTACGACTTCAACCAGCCCTCGCGCGTCGCGGCGTTCAACGCCACGAACGCGTCCGCGGCGTTCGCCGAGGCGCGGGGCTTCGACGCGACGTGGAGCTGGTTCGACGGCGCGACGTACGCGGCGTACGGCAACGAGGTCTCGATGGACGTCGCCTCGGCGGCGGTGGACGTCTTCGGGCTGGAGCGCGCGCCGCGCGCGCGCGGCAGCGCGGCGGCGACACTCGCGGCGAAAGAATCCGATCACGCCAGGAACGTCGAGCTCGAGTGCGGGCTGCGCGAAGAAGGCGGCTCGCCTTCGTTCCCGAAACGCAAGGCGCCCTCGCACGGCGTGGCGTTCGCCATACGAGCGCAGGACCCGTACGCGTCGCTCGTGCTCGAGCCGGCTTGGAACGCGACGCCGCCCGGGAGCCACGCGTTGTCCGCCGTCGCGCCGCCGTGGACCATGGAGGCGTGGGTGCGCCGCGACCAGTCCCTGGAGCAACAGGCGCTGTTCACGGGGGCGGACGGCGGCGCGATCCTGCTGGAGACGCCGCGGCCGTTCCCGGGCTCGCCCAGCGCGGTGGGCGTGGCGTCGCCGGCGACGATGGCGGCGCTCGCGCGCGCGCGCGCCGACTTCGATGCCGCGGAGAGCTACGCCGCGCTCGACGCGGCGGCGGCGGCGGTGGCGTCCGCGCGCGCCGCCGTGGGCGTCTTCGCGCAGGACGGCGTGGCGTATGCGACACCCACGCGCGAGTGGGTGCACCTCGCGTTCGTGGCCGTGCCCGAGGGCACGCCGTACCGCGCGCCCCGGGCGGACGTCCGCCTGTACGTGAACGGTTTGTTTCGCGGCGTCGCCAGCGGCGCCTTCGGCTTCCCGGCGCCTGTCGCCGTCGTCGGCGGACCCGGCCGAGCGGCGTTCGCCGTCGACGAGGTGCGCGCTTGGCAGACGGCGGTCGAGCCGTCCGTGATTTGGGCGCGCGCGCGCGCGTTTCTGAGCGGGGACGAGCCCGGCTTACTCGCGTACCTCCCGCTCGAGGAGGGGTGTCTCTCCGACGTGGCCGCCGACCGGTCCGCCGCGGCGTCGGCGTCCGGCCAACCGAGGGCGTGGCGCCGCAACGGGACGTACGCGCCGTTCGACGGGTCGGACGCGCCCTTCTCGCCCGACTGGTTCGCCGCGCCGCGAACGAACGCGTCCACGACGAGAGCCACCTCTTGGGAGCGGCGGGAGGCGGACGCGTTCGCGTGCGCCTCCATCGCGGCGGTCACGCCGGCGGCGGTGTCCTCCGCGGGGGGCGACGTCGTGACCCTGCACGGCTCCGGCTTCCGCGGCGGCGTCGACCGTCTGCTCCGGTTCCCCACGCCGGGTGACGCGACGACCCGAAACGACACCGCGGGCGCGCGCGCGGTGTGCCGGTTCGGCCGCGGCGCGTCCACGAACGATGCCGTCATCGAAACACCGGCTACCATCGCCGCGGACGGCGAATCCGCGACGTGCGTCTCGCCCGCGTTCCCGGGAGGCGGCGCCGGCGGCGGCGTCGTCGTCGTCGAGTTTTGCGACCCCGCGTCGTCGTGCTGCTCCGACCCGGAGCCGATGGCGCCGCTCGCGTCGCGGTCGCTGTACCCGGCGCGCTTCCTGCCCCCGAGCCTGACCGTCGCCGCCGCGGAGCGCGCGCGGGTCGCGTTCAGGCGCGCGGAGGTCACTTCCGTGGCGCCCGCCGCGGTCGACGCGCGCCTCGGCGCCGTCGTCCACGTCAAGGGCTGGGGCTTCGACGGCGCCGGCGGCGCCGCGACGTGCGCGTTCGCGTGGCGCCACGTCGCCGGCTCGACGGACCGGGTCAACGCCTCCGACCCGGAAACGGCTCCGGACGCGTCGCCGCCCGCGTTCGTGACGGTGACCTCGGAGGCGCGCGTCGTCTCCGGCGCCGAGGCGACGTGCGAGCTTCCCGCGCTGGACGCGAGCCGAGCGCCGCCGGGCGCGAGGCTGGCGGTTTCGGCGACGCTCAAAATGCACGGCGGCGCGCTCTCCGCGACGTCGCCGACGTCCATCCTGGCGGTTGCGGCGGACGCGGCGCCCGGCTCGTCCGCGCTCGAGCTCGCGGACCACCTCCAGGTGACGTATCGTCGCGCGTCGAACGCGTCCGAAGACGCGCTCGCGTACGTGCGAGGCGCCGCGGAAGGGGGGCTCGCGGTGGCTCTGCGGATGCGCAATTTCGACCCGGCGTCGTCGCCGGCGCGGGGCGCTGCCGGCGGCGGCGAACCAGTCGGGTCCCGCTTCGACCCGGCGGCGACGCGGGAGTTCCCCGAGCTCACGTCGGGCGGGCTCGACGCGGCGTGCGCGTTCGGCACTGTTGTCATCTCCGCGCGGCGCGTCGCGGCGCGGCGCGTCGAGTGCGTCTCGCCCGCGGCGCCTCGGACGAACGCGACGGCGCCGTTGGCGGCGACGATTTTCGCCGCCGGCGCGCGCTTCGACGCCGTCGGCGCGCGCGCCGCGTCCGCCCGCGCGGCGTTCGAGTGGTTCGGCGGAGGGGCGTCGTTTCCGTTCGCCGGTACCGGCGCGCTCGCCGCGCTGGTCGCGGAGCGCGCGGAGCACGCCAGCTCCGAGCCGAACTCTAAAGCTGGGAGCGTCACGCGCCAGGCGCCGTTCGCGGTCGCGTCGCAGGGCGGCTCGTCCGGCCCGGCGGACGGCGGCTGGCTCCTGTCGCTCCGCGCCGCCGGCTCGCGCGGGTTTGTCGCGACGCCGCGTGCGTTTTCGTGCGCGTTTTCTCTCCCCGCGCGCGACGGCGAAACCGCCGGGTCCCTCGGCGCGCCGTTCGCCGTCGCGCCCGCGCGGGTCGTCAGCGGCGCGCTCGTCGTGTGCGAGGTGCCCGCGCTCGCGAGGGACGTTTTTTTAGGCGCGGCGGCGAACGGCTCGTTCGTCGCGCCGAAAGCGTTCGCGGACGGCGACGACGCCGGAACCGAGCTCCGCGCGCGCCGGAGCTGGACAGCGCGCGTCTCGATTCGCGCGACGTCGAGTATCGGCGCGACGTCTCCGCCGGACGAAACCGCGCCCGATTCTGTTTCCGTCTCGTTCGTCGAGTTCGCGGCGACCGCGCCGCTCCGCGGCGCGTCGCTCGCGTTCGCCGACCGCGCGTCGCGGGTCGTCGCCGCCGGCGGCGGCTCGGTCGTCGGCGTGGTCGGCGGAGACCTCGCCGCGGAACCGGAGGAGGAACAAACGCTGTGTCGTTTCCGCGCCGTCATCGTCGCGGCGCGGCGCGGCGCGCGCGGCGCCGCCGAGTGCGCGTCGCCGGCGCTGGCGCGACGCGTCACCGCGCTCGCCGGGCCGGCACCGTTCGCGTTCGGGGCCGCCGCTGACCTCGTGGACTTCGCCGTGGTCGCCTCGCGCGTCGCCGGCATGCTCGGCGCGGCCGCGCCCGAAGACGCCGGGCTTGGACTGGTGGTCGCGCCGGCGACGGATGGCGCCCTGGCGGCGGCGGCGGCGGCGCCCGCGCCCCCGCGCGGCGCGAGGCGCGGCGTCGTTTTGTTCGCCAGCCTCGACGCCGCCTCGGCGGCGCCGCGGCGCCTGGCGCTCGCGCTGAACGCCTCCGCCACCTCGGCGCAGCACGCGGACGGGATCGCCGATCGAGCACCGGATTTCGGCTCGAACCCTTCGCTGCGCGCGCGCGTCTCGCTGCTGTGCGTCGCGGGCTCGGACGCGCTCGGCGACGGCGCGTCGCGAGCCGTCGCCGCCGCCGGCGGCGGCGGCGGCGGCGTCGCGCACGCCGCGACGTGCGACGCGCCGCCGGCGCCGTTCGAGCGCGCGCGCGGCGGGTTCGCCACCGTCTCCGTGCGCGTAGCGCTGGGGTCCGAAACCGCGCGGTCCGATATCGTGCGCGGCGCGCGCTTCGCGGAGCTGGAGTTTGAGTGGGCGGCGCCGCCGCGCGCGCGCGCCTTCGCCGCGTCGCGCGACGCGTACGCGCCCGCCGCGGCGTCCTCCGCGGAAAACGGCCTCGGCGTCCCCTTCTTCGTGGCCTCCGGGTCCGGATCCGCGTTCGCGGGGTTCGACGCCACGCGCGCGTACGCGGACGCGGACGACATGGACCTGGGGGGGGCGTGGTGGCACGGCGGCGGCGCCGCGCGCCTCGCCGCGCCGCTGGCGCTCGCCGGCGCCGACTTCCGCGACTGGATACACGTACGGTTCTCGGTGGCGGCGGCGGAGGCGTCCGTCTCGGTGGCGTCCCTGGGCTCGGCGCACGAGCGGTCCGTGGTCGCGGCATGGTTCGTTTCGAGCGCGCTCGTCCTGGTCGAGCCGCCGGCGTTGCCCCCGCGCGTGGCGGACGAGCACGAGGACGTCCTGGTGGACGTCTCCGTCGACGGCGGCGCGACGTTTTCGGAGACGAAGGCGTTTCTCCGCGCGGCGCGCGCGCGCGCGGGGCGAGAAGTCCTTTCGCGATAGACTATTCCCGATTCTCATACCCGGTAGCGGGGGCACCGGTAGCGTTAGAAGTCGTCTCGTTCGACGGCGTAGCACACACCCTACGTATGAACACACGCATCATAGCCTATACCACACCGTCTCCCGCGTTTGTCGCTCTTCGTCGCGCGTCGCGCTCTCTCCGCGCGCGTCACCGGTGGTGCTTGATGAGGTCCAGTAGCAGCGCGCGCCGCGCCGTCTCGGCGAAGACGAGCGAAAAAATGAGCTCCCGGATGGTCAACACCTTGCACGCCGTGCGGCAGTGCGCGAAGACGTCCACGACGTCCGCCACGCTGAGCGATCGAGGCCCCGACACGAAAACCCCGCGCTCCGCGGCGGCGACCCAAAACGCGAGCGCGTCGCGCGACCCAAAAGTTTTGCGAGCGCCGCTCGTCGACGCCGTCGCCGCGCGCCGCCGCGCCAGCGTTAGATTCGCGTACCGCCGGAGATGTTCGCACAGACTCGCGAGGCTATCGATTCGCTTCAAAGACACGCCCCCCGCGACGACCGCGCCCGCGTGCACCAGCGCGTCCGCGAGCCTGTGCTCGTCGAACAGCGCGCGGATCGAGGCTCGGCTGGACAAACGCATCATCGCCCCGACGCCGGGCTCCTCGTCGGCGACGTCGGTTTTATTTTTTTTCGTGCCGGCCAAGGTGTGCGCGGCATAAAGCACGTGATTCCCGGCGACGTACCCGATGAGCATCCTCCACTTCCAATCGCGGGAGACGCCTTTGCCGGAGGCGACCTCGAACACGACCGCGGACGCGGCGACGAACCCGAAGCTCGTGAAGAAACCGGCGTCGTGAAGCGCGTCTCGCGTCTTTCGCCTCTTCGACGTTTTCTCGTTCGCACAAACGTTTGGCGCCATCGACGCGAATCGTTCCGGATGCTCGTGGAGGTAATACGCCAGGAGACCGGCACACGCCGTCGCGGCGAAGGTCGCCGCGCCCGCGCGTCTGCGCGCCGACGCCATCGCGGCGGCCTGTCGTCGTTCTCCCCGACCGCGCGGTCGGGGACTGGTAATCAGATGTCTCCGTCTCGGAAGAGACGTTTTTTCGTCTCCTCGTCACGCTGGCAGCAATCAGAGAGCCGTTTATTTCGCGGGCGTTTTTCCTTTTTCGCCCTTGCGGAGTTCACGTGATGAACTCCGGGACAACCCGGAGCGGGCTGTCGCGACCGCCACACACCGAGACGCACCGAGACGCGCCTCGAGCACGCACGCCGGCAGCTCTCGTGCCGCACGTCCGAACGCCCAGAGCGTTCGCCTCGACTCCAGTCGCGCTCTCTCAGCGCGCACCCGCGCACCTCTCCGCGCGGCCTTCCTCTTCCGAGAGCATCCGTCCGTTCAGCGAAATGTCCGCCTCGGCCGTGAACCTCGGTGCGTCGTCCTCGCCGATGACGCGCAACGCGCTGGCGCCTCGCGCCACGCGCCCCTCCGCGCGTGCCCCCGCGCGCGTCGCGACGATCGTCCGCGCCGCCCTCCCCGGCCCGCGCCAGGGTCACTTCCGCGCGCCCAAGTTCACGCGTGACCTCGGCGAGTGGAGCGAGGGCGCGGACGTCAAGGCTCTGCAGCAGAGCCTCGGCACGATGCGCCAGGACGGCGTTTTCGGCGCGGAGACGGTCGCTGCGGTGCGCCTGTGGCAGCGCGCGAACGACATCTCCGCCACCGGCTACTTCGGCCCTCAGTCGCGCGCGAAGTGGGCCAAGACCAACGGCGGCGTGCGCCCCTCCTGGGCGTCCACCGCGGTGGTCGTGCAGCCCGTGACGCCGGCGTCGCGCGTCGCCGGCATCGCCGACTTCACCGGCCCCGCGCTCCTCGGCGGGTTCGTGCTCGCGGCGATCCTCAAGGCGCAGGACGACCCGCTCGGGTTCGAGGGCATCTTCGCGCACGCCGCCGCGAAGTGCGCGAGCGCCGCCGCGAGCGCGCGCGCGATCCTCTTCGGCGAGGAGCAGAAGGACGTCTCCGCGGGCGCGGAGACGGCGGAGTCGATCTCCGCGGAGGGCGCCGAACCCGACGCCGCGCCCGCGCCGAGCGTGCACCCCTCGTGGGCCGCGTACGAGAAGGAGGCTGAGACGCGCGAGTGGGGTTGGGGCACGCCCGGCTTCGCGGAGGCGCGCGACAAGCGCCGCGCGGCGCTGAGCCACGCGGTGGCGGCGTCCATGCGCGGGCCGAGCATGTCCCAGGACATGCGCGCGTTCGCGACGTTCGAGTTTTCGGACTTTGTCCGCGCGTCTGAGACGGCGGACCCCGAGGAACGGCAGGCGCGCCGCGAGGAGTTGGACAAGAAGTTCCGCGAGCGCAGGGGGCTCGGCGTGACCGCTGGGAGCGCCGCGATGCGGAGCCTTCAGAAGCTGAACGTCGAGCTCGACGTCGTCTCCGCTTCGAACAACGTCGCTTCGGCGGCGCGGAAAGAGGCGCCGCTGGACGTCTCCGCCCCCGTCGTCGCCGAGCCGGCGGCGGCGACCGAGACCAAGCCGCGGTCGCTGCCGAAGGGCTTCGTGCCCGCGTCGAGCCCGAGCGCGATGGCGGCGTACGAGAAGATGGTGCGCGAGATGGAGGCGGCGGAAGAGCAGAGCGCGGAGAAGTCTGGGCCGAGGTGAGCGCCGAGGTGAGCGCGGAGGTGAGAGCGGCCGAAGGCTTGTGTTGAATGAAACGGTCGTGCTGAACGGTCGTGCCTGACTCCTCGAGATCACGCTCGACCGATCAGACGGCCGAAACGTCGTCTCGAGTCTCTCGAGTCGGCTGACGTGTCGCGTGCGCGTCGCTCGCGTCCTCGACCGGCACTCGCACCCGCGCGCCGTGCTCTTTCTTCGCGGTTCGTCCTTCGATCGCGTCGCCGGCATCCGAGCCTCGGACCTCAACACGCTCGCGCGCATGATGTCCGCCGCCTCGTCGGTCCGCGGCGCGCCGGTCGCGCGCGTGACGCGATCGAGGTCGCGCTCGTCGAGCGCGTCCCGAGTCGCGCGGCGACGGAGTCATGCCGCGCCGGTCGCGGCGGCGTCGTCGGACGACGCGGACGTCGTCATCATCGGCAGCGGCGTCGGCGGCCTGACCGCGGCGGCGCTCCTGGCGCACTACGGCAAGAAGGTGATCGTGCTGGAGTCGCACTACGCCACCGGAGGTGCCGCGCACGGGTTCCAGCGCAAAACGGACGTCGGGGAGTTTCGATTCGACACCGGCCCGTCGTTCTTCGCCGGCCTCACCACCATCAACGCGCTGAACCCCCTCGCGGCGCTCCTCGAGCTCCTGGGCGAGCCTTTGGACACGGTGAAGTACGATCCGCTGGGCACGTTCCACGTGGAGAAGGGCAAGCCCGGCCTGAGGAGGCACGCCGACCTGTCCGCGCTGGTGGACGAAGTCCGGCGCTTCTCGCCGGAGGGCGCCGAGCAACTCAAAGAGGCGGTCCCCCGCATCCGCGAGATGTACGGCGCGCTCTCGGGCCTGCCCACCCCCGCGCTCCGCGCGGACTGGAAGGTGGGCTTGATGATCGTCTCGAGGTACATGAAGTCCATGTCCAAGCTCGGGCCGTACGCGCCGGTGCTCCCCAACCCCACGGTGGGCCTGCTGGATTTCCTGAAGATCGAAGACCCGTGGATGCGCCGGCTCGCCGACCTGGAGTGCTACCTGCTCTCCGGCGTGGACGCCAGCGGCACGGTCGCCGCGGAGTTCGCCGCGGTCTTCGGCGCGTCCGACGACCTGAAGCAGAGCGAGTTCCCGCGGGGGGGCGCGGAGGCCATCACCGACGCGCTCGCGCGCGCGGTGACGAAAAACGGCGGCGAGATTCGGCTCAAGGCGCACGTCGAGCAGGTGGTGCTGGAGGGCGGCGCCGCCGTCGGCGCGCGGCTGAAGGGCGGCGAGACGGTGCGCGCGCCGGTGGTCGTGTCCAACGCCTCGGTGTGGGACACCTACGGCAAGCTGCTGCCTCCCGGCGCGGTGTCGCAGAAGGAGAAGGAGGACGCCATGGGCACGCCGTACAGCGAGTCGTTCATGCACCTGCACCTGGGCGTGGACGCGAAGGGGCTTGATCTGTCCGAGCTCGGGGGCCACCACGTGGTGGTGCGCGACGAGACGAAGCCCATCGACTTGCCCGGGAACGTGTGCATGATCTCCATCGCGAGCGTCTGGGAGCCGGACATGGCGCCGGCGGGGCACCACTGCGTTCACGCGTACACCATGGAGCCGTTCGAGGGCTGGGAGCGCGGCGACGGCTACGAGGCGCGGAAAAAAGAACGCGCCGAGAAGCTGTACGAGGCGCTCGAGCGCGTGATTCCCGACATTCGCGATCGCGTGGTGCTGGAGATGATCGGCTCGCCGCTGACGCACCAGCACTGGATGCGCAGGCACAAAGGGACGTACGGTGCGGCGATCCGCGCGCCGGACATGTTCCCCGGGCCCGCCACCGGGATCAGCGGCCTGTACCGCGTCGGCGACTCGTGCGCGCCGGGCGTGGGCTTGCCCGCAGCGGCGAGCTCGGGCGTGATCGCCGCCAACACGCTGGTGGGCATCCAGGACCACTTCAAGCTCATGGACGACGTGGACGCGATCGCGAAGAAGGCGGGGCGGTTCGTGGAGCGGTGAGCGCGTCGGGAGAGAGCCGGGAGGCGACATCGGAGAAATCGCAGACACGAGATGATACGACGCGGTCGTTTCGAAGCGTCGTTCCCCCGCGCGCGTCGCGCGGCGTTTCTTTTTTTTGCGCCTCTTCTCAAAAAGTCGCTCACCCCAGCGCCTCCATCATCTCGCGCATCTCCTTGGCGTTCCCCTGGGTCAGCACCTTCAGCCGCAGCGCGAGCTGCTCGTGGTCCACGGAGGCGTCGACGGCGTCCAGGCCGCGCCTGGCGTGGTCGTAGTGGCGCACCAGGCACACGATCTCGCGCGAGTTGAACCGCGGAACCTCCTTCCGAACCAACGCCGCCGTCTCCGGCGCGAACGCGTTGGGTTCGCCGCCGAGCGCCGCCGAGAGTTTGGGCGAGAGCGAGATCGTCCCCGACGTCGCGCCCACGAACGTCGCTCCCGCCGCTGTCGCCGCGGCGGCGTCCCGCAGCGCGAGGCCCACGCGCGTGTCCCCCGCCTGGATCACGGCGCGCTTCCGCGCGCCCAGCACCTCGTGCATGTCCGTCGGCCCGAAGAGCGCGTTGTACTCGTCAATCGCGAACATCACCTTTTTTCCGCCGCGCGCGGCGTCGCGGACGGCGCCCAGCGCCGCCAGAGCCGCCTCGGTCACCGCCTTCGGGTCGCCGCCCTTCTCCAGGCTGTGCGCCGCCTCCGCCGCGAGCGCCGCGAGCGACGCCCCCCCCTCCACGGGCATCTCCGCCATCGCGGCCTCGTTCCCGGCGAGCATCCAGCGAAGGAGCCGCGCGGCGTGCTCCGGGGTGTCCCACTTGCCGGACGCCTCGTCCTTCTGGTACGACGAGTCGAGCGTGAGCGCCTTGGCCGAGGGCACGTACACCACGAAGTACCCCGCCGCGCGCGCCCACGCCACGACGTTCGCGAGCGCGGCGGACTTCCCGCAGCCCCTGCGGCCGTCCAGCAGCAGAGAGGTGCCCCGCTTCAACAGCTCCCGGGTCTCGAGGTCGCACGCGCGGAACAGCACGCGGCGCGTCCCGCTGGCGGCGAACTCCGCCGCCAGGCCCGCGGGCGCGCCCTCCGGCATCAGCCGCGCCTCCGTCGTGGAGGAGAGCTCCCAGAACCGGTCGACATCCTTCGCGTCGAAAGCCAGCACATCATCGCCGCTCCTCGTGGCCAGCGAGAACGTCGCGCCCTCCCTCTCGCGGCCGGTCGCCGCCGGCCGGTGCGGCTCGACGCCGCCGGTCCAGCCGATCGCGGCGTCACCGGAAGCGCCCTCGTCGAGATCGTCGTCGCGATCGTCCAGCGCGTCGTCCTCCCCAGCCTCGGCGGTCACCGAGCCGGGCGGAGTCGCCTCGTCGTTCGAATCGGCCACGTCCGAATCCCCTTCGTTCGTCTCGTGCGCGTCGTCCACGGACGCCGCCTCGGTAGGCGCATCCTCGGCGGCGGCGTCTTCGTCCCCGTCGCTCGATCCAGCCACGCCTCGCACCCACGTCGCGGTGGCGACGGGCGGAGCGACGCGCGCCACCGCCGAGGCGGTGCGCGCCGCCGCGCGCGCCAACATGGTCGAACGCGGTGGTGCGTCGCTCGACTCGGTGGCGAGTCTCTCGCACGCGCCGGTGCGGAGTGACGCGCGGAGGGGGCACCGTAGGTGTGTGTGTGCAAATGACCCGGCTCGAGGTTTCGGAAGTCCAGTCCACCCGGGGCGCTCGCTTCGATTGCCGCCGATCAGGACGAACGGGAGGCCGCGTCTTTGACAAACGTTCACACGCGCGCGCGTCATTCGTCAGCATAGCAGCTGGCGCGGCGCAGGAAGCGACCCGTGCGCCATGCAGCCGCCTCCGGGTCCTCCGCAGGGACCCCCGGGACCCCCGGGACCCCCGGGACCCCCGGGACCTCCCGGTAACGCTCCAGGTACGCGCGACGCCCGCGATCTCGTGTCATCTCCGAGCTCGCGAATCCCGTCTCTGCACTAACAAGAGCCACGCCTCTGAATGTCTCTCGCTCGAGCGATCGAGTCTCTCTCCCTCGTCGCGACATCTCTGACCCGACACGCCCGTTCCTTCATGTTCCGATCCAACCTCGCGTCGTACTCAGGCGCGCCTCCGGGTGTGATGCGTCCCGGCCCTCCCGGAGCGATGCCCCCCGGCCAGACCGGGCCTCCCCCGATGATGCGACCGGGTCCGTCCGCGCAGACGGGCGGTCCTCCGATGGGTGGGCCTCCTCCGATGGGAGGACCTCCACAGATGGGCGCCCCCCCGATCGGCGGACCTCCGGGCTCGCGCCCTCCCGGCGCGCCTCCCGCGATGATGGGCGGCCCTCCGCCTCCGATGATGGGCGGTCCCCCGGGCGCGGCGCCTCCCGCGCGGAGCGGGCCTCCGACGGGCGCGCCTCCGCCGACGGGAGGCGGCGCGCCGGGAGGCGGCGTGGCACCGCCCACGGCTCAGATGGGGCAGATGCGCGTCGGCGCCCCCCCGCCCCCGGGCATGGGTGGCCCTCCGCCACCGATGATGGGCGGGCCTCCCCCCCCCACGGGCGGCGGCATGGTTCCCGGCGCGCCGCCGATGGGCGGCGGTCAGACGGGCGGCCCCGGCGGGTTCGGCGGGTTCGGCGGGCCGCCGCCGCCGACGGGCCCCGGCCCCGCCCCCGGCCCCGGCCCGCCCCCTCCCGGTCCCGGCATGGAGCAGTTCGGGTCCCCCCCTCCGGGCCAG
>MDSV01021414.1_pt1 | contig 15847 bp, 19 predicted proteins | sample 810851 | NCBI WGS metagenome assembly MDSV01 (sample SAMN05326640, study PRJNA326480) | marine metagenome | isolation source: seawater | place: Atlantic Ocean: North East | collected 2012
CTTCCCAGGCACTTTCATTTGAAACTTTAAATTCAATTTTTTTACATGGTTTATTGTCTTTAATTAAACCCATACATTCTCTAACCACAGCGGATTCAACGCATCCGCCTGATACAGAACCTGAAAAATCTCCTGTTTCATTAACTATCATTCTGCTTCCAACCTGTCTTGGTGATGATCCCCAGGTTTGTATAACTGTTGCTAAAACAACTTTCTGATTAGCATTTATCCAATCATTGGCTTCTTCAAGAATTTTTTCATCAAATGAATTTTTCATTAGATGTAAAGGTAATGCCCAAATATTTAATTAGCAAGCCTGAACAGCTTTTTTTGAAAATATTTTAACCATATTTGCTCTATATTCTGCAGAAGCATGTATGTCCGAATTCATTCCTGAAGCAGAAATGTTAATATTATCTAATGCTGAAGATGAAAAGTTTTTTGAAAGAGCTTTAGCAATATTTTCATCATTATACACACATGATTTCGCGCCAGTTATTGCTACCTTAACTCCTTTTTTGTGTTTTGCTACATATACTCCTACGATTGCGTACCTTGATGCTGGATTTGGAAATTTTTGATAGTTAGATTTTTCAGGAATTTGAAACTCTACGGACTCTATAATTTCTCCTTTTTTTAAAACCGTTTCAAACATTCCTTTAAAAAATTTAGTAGCTTCAATTTTTCTGCTGTTTGTATGTATTGTTGCATTCAAAGCTAAACATGCTGAGGGATAATCAGCTGCAGGATCATTGTTTGCAATTGATCCTCCTATGGTTCCTCTATTTCTTACTTGAGGATCTCCTATACCTTCGGCTAAAGCTGCAAGAGATGGTATAGCTTTTTTTATATCTTTTGAATTAGCTACTTCAACATGTTTTGTAGTTGCGCCAATTGAAATTGATTTTCCACTGACCTTGATGCCTGATAGTTTTTTAATTCCTTTTATATCAATTACATCTTTGTAAGTGGCCAAACCTAATTTCATGGAAGGTATGGTTGTCATCCCACCAGCTAAATATACAGAATTCGATGAAGAAAGTTTTGAAGCTTCTTTTGTATCTTTTGTGGAATGGTAATTAAATGTTTTCATAGTCCTCCTTAAGCTGCTTTAGCATCTGATTTTTTTATTAATTTACAAGCTTTCCAAACTTTTTCTGCAGTAGCAGGCATTTGTATTTCATGACCTTCTAGAGCATTAATAACTGCATTCATTACAGTTGGGGGAGCCGCTATTGCTCCAGCTTCTCCACACCCTTTTACTCCTAGTGGATTAGTTGTTGCTTTAGTGCATGTAAAACCCAATTTAAATTCAGGAAAATTATCTGCTCTTGGCATTGTATAATCCATATAAGAAGCAGTTATAAGCTGACCAGTTTCATCATACTCTGCGTTTTCTGTTAAAGCTTGGCCAACACCTTGGGCTATTCCTCCGTGAACTTGTCCTTCAACAATTGTTGGATTAACAATTGTACCAAAATCATCTACAGCAGTATATTTATCAAGTTTTACTTCCCCTGTTTCAGGGTCAATTTCTACCTCTGCAATATGAGAGCCTGCTGGAAAAGAAAAATTTGCTGGATCAAAAAAAGAGGTTTCTTTTAAACCTGGTTCTTCACCTTCTGGTAAAGGTGATTTAAAATCAGAGTCTCTACTACCGGGCAAATAGCATGCAAAAGCAACTTCCCCTATTGTTTTTTTCTTATTCGATTTAGTTACAATGTACTCTCCATTTTTAAATTCAATTTCATTTTTAGAAACTTCAAGCATTTTTGCAGCCACTCTTTTTCCTTTAGCTACTACTTTTTTACAAGCATTAACTATAGCTATTCCTCCAACTGTTAAAGATCTTGATCCATAAGTACCCATACCAAATGTACCTTTGTCTGTGTCACCGTGAGATATATCAATATTTTCAATTGGGACACCAAGTTCATCTGCTGCAATTTGTGCAAAAGTAGTATCATGGCTTTGTCCATGACTATGAGCACCTGTATATATAGTTACCTGGCCGGTAGGGTTAAATCTTACTTCTGAAGATTCCCATAATCCCACTCCACAACCTAATGACATAACAACTGCAGAAGGTGCAATTCCGCATGCCTCGAAATAAGTTGTTACACCTATTCCTCTAAGTTTTCCTCTAGACTCCGAATCTTTTTTTCTATCTTTAAAACCATCATAATCAGACATTTCTTTTGCTTTATTTAAACCTGCCACATAATCTCCAGAGTCAACTTGATGAACCAGTGTTTGTTTAAATGGAAATTCAGTTGGAAAATTTTTCATTCTTATTTCAATAGGATCTATACCAAGTTCTATAGCTGCTTTATCTACTATTCTTTCAATAGTATATGTAGCTTCAGGTCTTCCTGCTCCTCTATAAGCATCTACTGGAGCGGTATTAGTATAAACAGCTTTAACATTTGAATAAGCAGCTGGCATTACATAAACTCCAGTCGCGCATGGACCAAATAAATATGTAGGAGTTACTGTACCAAAAACTCTTGCATATGCTCCAAGATTTGCAATTGTTTCATTCTTAAATCCTAAAAATTTTCCATCATTAGTTACTGCTAACTCTGCATGAGTAATATGATCTCTACCATGAGTATCTGTTAAAAAAGACTCTGTTCTTTCAGCCACCCATTTTATGGGTCTTTCAATTTTTTTCGACGCCCAGCTACAAACTATTTCTTCATTATAAAGATTTATTTTTGAACCGAAGCCTCCTCCTACGTCGGGAGCGACTACTCTTAATTTATTTTCTGGTGTAACTCCTCCAAATGCTGACATAATTAATCTTGATAGATGTGGATTTTGACTTGTGGTGTAACAAGTAATTTCTTCCGAAGCTGTATTATAATCTACAACACATGCTCTAGGCTCCATTGCATTTGGAACAAGTCTATTATTTATATGATCAAGTTTGATAATTTTGTCTGCTTTATCAAAAGCTTCTTTTACTTTTTGTCGATCGCCAAGTAACCAATCATAACAAAGATTTTTTTCAATACCTTCATGAATAGCTTCGCTTTTCATTGTGTCAGCCAAACTTGTAACTGCTTTCAATACTTTATAATCTACTTTTACTAATTCAGCTGCTGCCCTTGCTTCATCTAGAGTTTCTGCAAAAACAACTGCTACTGGTTCCCCTACAAAATTTGCATTATCTTTAGCTAGAGGTGGATTTGGAGGGCATTTCATTTCAGAACCATCTTCGCTTCTAATTGCCCATCCAGCAATTAAGCCTCCTATTTTATCATTTGCAATATGTTCGCCAGTTAATATTTCAACTACGCCGGATGCTTTTAAAGCTTTTGAACTATCAATTTTTTTTATTTTAGCTCTAGCATGAGGTGATCTAATAAAAGCTGCATATGTTTGATTTGCTATATTTATGTCAGCAGTATATCTGCCTTTTCCTGTTAGAAACCTTTTATCTTCTTTCCTTTCTACTCTTGATCCAACTAAACTTGCCATATATCAATATCTCCTACATTTTTGATGCGGCTTCTTTAACAGCTGCAACAATGTTTTGGTAACCTGTACATCTACAAATATTACCTTCTAACCAATCTCTTATTTCTTTATCGCTTGGATTTTTTTTATTTTTTAATAAATCCACTGCACTCATAACCATTCCGGGAGTACAAAACCCACATTGTAATCCGTGCATTTTTTTGAATGCATCTTGCATAGGATGCATTTTGCCGTTAGATGCCAATCCTTCTATTGTAGTAACTTTTGAACCGTTAATATCTGCAGCCAAAGCAGTGCAACTTTTTAATGATTTGCCATCAACATGAACCACACAAGCTCCACATTGGCTGGTATCACAACCAATATGTGTTCCTGTCAAATTTAAAATATCTCTTAAAAACTCTGATAAGGTAGTGTGATCGGGAATTTCTTTATTAACCTTTTTTCCATTAACTTCTAATGAAACCTTTTTCATAGTTACCCCCCCCTCACTATTTAAAGTTTAAGTTAAACATACAATAATGTCACACTCAACTATAAAAAAATATAAGTTTCTAGTTTTACGCGATTCAACCAATTAGATAGGCTATAATAACAACGGCCGCTGCAGTTAAAATAATATAGATTGCATTTTTGTTGAATACTTTTTTTTCACGTGGAATTTTGGTTTCAATATTATTTATTTCATCTTCTTCTTTGGTGTTTTCTTTTGTATTAGAAATCAAATCTGAAAATTTTTTAAAAAAAATATCTGCCATTTTTTTTGCAGTCATATCGATTAAACGAGCTCCCACTTGAGCAATTTTTCCACCAACATTGGCGTTAACTTCATAAGTAAGTTTTGTTCCATCACTCAAGTCTTCTAATTTTACTTTTGCTTCTCCAGAAGCAAAACCAACAAGCGAGTTTCCAGAACCTTCGATTGTATAGCTATTAGGAGCATTTATATCTTTTAATTTTATTTCTCCAGTAAAGCTTGCATTAAAAGGTCCAATTTTATTTTTTGCTGTTGCAGTAAACTCTGTATCAGAATTTTTTTTAAATGTTTCACATCCAGGAATTGATTTTTTTAGTATTTCTGGGTCATTTAAAGCTTGCCAAACTTTTTGTTTTTCTAAATTTATTTGATATGATCCAGAAAGCTTCATAAATAACAAAATTGTAACACAAAAAAATATGGATGATAATACAAAAAAAGAATTACAGTCTGCAGCATTTGAAAGATTATTAAATCATTTAAAAGAAAGAAAAGATGTTCAAAATTTAGATTTAATGAACCTTGCTGGTTTTTGTAGAAACTGTTTATCTAAATGGTACAAAGAAGAGGCTGAAAAGAAAGGGATTGCAATTTCAGATCTAGATGCGAGAAAACATGTTTATGGAATGCCTTATTCTGAATGGAAAGAAAAATATCAAAAATAAGTATTTCCATTTTAAATGATAAGACTTTTTCCTCTAATATTTATTCTTTTTTGGTCTTCAGCTTTTATCACTACTAAACCCATAGTTGATTATAGTGATCCTTTTGCAGCTTTAGCTTTTAGGTTTTCAATAGTAGCTTTTGGTTTTTTTTTGTTTTCTGTTGTAAAAAAAGAAAAAATTTTAGTAACAAGAAAAAATGCAATAAACTCAATTTTAAGTGGTATCTTATTCCATGGCATTTATTTAGGAGGTGTTTTTTTTTCTATATCAAAAGGTCTTCCTACTGGAATCGCAGCCTTAATAGTAACGCTTAATCCACTTTTAACTAACGCCTTAGCTGGTCCGTTATTAAATGAGAAGGTTACAATTAAACAGTGGATAGGTGTGATATTAGGTTTTTTGGGAGCTGCAATAGTTCTCGGACTTGATGTTGGCACAACACTACCAACTATAGGAATAATTGCAGTTTTCATATCTTTGTTAGCAGTTACAAGTGCTACTTTGTGGCAAAAAAAATTAAGTAATAATTTATCTTTGCCAGTAAGTAATATGTACCAAGCTATTGGAGGATTTTTATTTCATCTTTTAATAGTTTTATTTTTAGCTAAACCTTACATTAATTTTTCTTCAACTTTTATTATAGCGATGGGTCATCAAATTTTGCTAGTTTCTTTTGGTGCATTTACTATTTTAATGTATTTAATTAAACATAATTCAGCCAGTAAAACTGTATCTTTATTTTTCCTTATTCCATCTACCTCGGCCGTGATTGCTTGGATTTTTTTAAATGAGACTTTAAATATCTATGACATTTTAGGATTCGTAATTGCTTCTATTGGAGTTTTTATAGCTACAAGAGAAAATAAATAAAATTTTATTTTTCTTTAAGCCTAGGAAGCAATTCTACAAAATTACATGGTTTATGATTAACATCTAGTTGATGTATTAAAATTTTATCCCATGCATCTGTTACGCCTCCAGAAGAACCTGGTAAAGCAAATATATATTTGCCATTAGCAAGGACTGCGCATGCTCTAGATTGAATAGAAGAAGTTCCAACTGTTTCTAAGCTCAAAGTTCTAAAAACTTCTCCAAATCCTGGTATATGTTTATCTGCAATTTCATCTAAAGCTTCTGGAGTTATATCTCTGCCCGTTAATCCAGTTCCACCAGTAGTTATTATTACATCTATTTTTTTTTCCTTTAGCCAATTATTTAAAATTTTTTTAATATTTTTTTTGTCATCTTTGCAAATTTTCCTATCTATTAGATTGTGATTGGCTTTAGATATCTTTTTAACCAGGATTGAACCTGATTTATCTGTTTTGAATGTTCTGCTGTCAGTTACAGTCAAAAGTGCTATATTTACCTTCATGATTAATAATTATTAAACATAAATATATATTAATTCAACTATATGGATATAAATTATTTTAAAAAAATAAGAATACTTGATGCAGGTATGGGCCAAGAACTGCTTGCAAGAGGTTTAATAACTAAAGGCACTCTGTGGTCGGCAACTTCGTTGATTGATAAACAGTATTATCAATTAGTAATTGATACTCACTTGTCATCTATAAAGGCTGGAGCAGAAGTAATTTTAACTAATACTTTTACTACCAGAAGAGTAAGGATGGAACAAAATCAAGTTGGAGACAAGTTCGATTTTGCTAACCATAAAGCATGTGAACTTGCAACAAAAGCAAAAGAATTGTCAAAAAAAAATATATTGATTGCAGGTAGTCTTCCAGCTCAAAACGACACTTATGAAGCTGATAAAAGAGATGAAGATATAATTAAAAAAGATTTTTTTAAGCAAGCTAGTATAATTAATCAGTACATTGATTTTTTTTACCTAGATGTTGTTTCTAGTGGTAGAGAAATAGAAATAGCTTCAAATGTTATCAAAAATTTTAATAAACCAATGCTGGTTGGTATTCATATTAAAAAAAATGGAAAACTACCTTCTGGTGAAACAATAACAGAAGTAATAAAAAAATATAAAGATAATAAATGGCTAGGGGTTGTTGCTGCATGTGTTTCTTTAGAAATAATAGAAGAAACATCTGTTGAATTTAAAAAATTAAACATACCATTTGGTTTTAAAGCAAATTTATGGGGTGTAGAAGAACCTTTGCCAGTTCACAGGTTTAACAATGCAGGGTTTAATGAGACGGGAAGAAATCCAAACATTACTCTTGGAAAAAGAGAAGATGTTAATGGCAAAGTTTTCTGTGAATTTGCAAAAAAAATTGTTGAAAATGGAGCAACAATTTTAGGTGGATGTTGTGAAACAAATGCTACTCACATTAAAGAATTGTCTAAGCTGAAGTGAGATTTTCTTTAATAGATCTTCTAACAAAATAAAATCCAACTATAACAGCTAAAAGAGCTATTAGAACTTTTGTAGTAATTATTTCATTTAAAAATATATAACCAAGGATTACTCCAAATATCGGTATTAAATAAGCAACTTGCGCCTGAAAAACTAAACCATTTCTTTTTAATATTTGAAATCTCAGCAACCAAGCTATACCTGTGGGAAATATGCCAAGATAAATTAATGAAATAGTTGAGTCCAATCTAGGATTTAAATTCCAGGGTTGTTCAACAAACATTGTAATAGGAAAAATTATCATAGCTCCCCATATTAGAATTGAAGCTGTTACATTTTCATTTTTTTTCTTGCTAATTTTTAAAGTTAAAAGACCTCCAATTACATAAAATGTGGATCCAAATAGAATCATTATGGCATAAAAGAAATTTTCATTATTAATTAAAATGTTGTCTGAAAAAAGTAATACAATTCCAGAAAACCCTGCTAAAATTCCAATTGTTTTTTTAAGGTTTATTTTTTCTTTTTTTGTATAAAAATGGGCAAGAATAGTTGCACTGAGTGGAGTTGATGCCATTAAAATAGCTGCAAGATTGCTTTGTACTTTTTGAACGCCATACGCTATTAGAAAAAATGGTATTACTAAATTAATTGTTCCAATTGCTGCGAACCAAAGCCAATCTTTTGAAAAAGCTTCTATTTTTATTTTTTTGTATAAACAGATAAAAACTACTGGGATAGCTCCAAATAAAATTCTAAAGAACGCAATAGTTATGGGTCCATATGAATATGTTGCAATTTTTATATTAAAAAAAGCAGATGCCCAGATTAATGCCAGTATTGAAAGCAATAAATAATCAAACGTTTTTGGATTATTCATTCTACAATATCTCTAACTTCTCCATTTGTAATTTTTTGGAGATTTTCAAAATTTATTTTAAAAATACAATTAGGATGTCCTGCTGCACCAAAAATATATTGAAATCTAGATAACGACTGGTCAATAAATATTTTAATTGGCTTTACGTGCCCTACGGGGGACACTCCACCAATTGTAAAGCCTGTAATTTCTTTTACTTGATCTGCGTTTCCCATGCTTACATCTTTTTGTTTTAAAATTTTTTTTATTTTATTTAGAGAGCATCTCTTATCACCTGCAACTAAACATAACAAGAATGATTTTTCTGTACGTAGAAACAAACTTTTAATTATTGATCCTGTCTCAGTTCTTAAACTATCAGCTGCATCCTTAGCAGTTCTGGCAGAAGATTTTAATACTATTACTTCTAATTTTTTATCAAATTCTTTTAACTTTTGACTAACTCTTTTTACTGGTTCTTTTTTTAATAAATCTTCCATATAATTCATTCAATGTGTTTGAAATGTTTTTATTTATATCTTCTGCAATTAAACCTTTGCCATATTTTTTTGCAATTTCTCCATGCATCCATGTTCCTGCGCAACCGGCTAAAAAAGGATTTAATTTATTTTTTCCTATCAAACTAGTTATAATTCCACTCAAAACATCTCCCGAACCAATAACAGCTAATTCGCTTGATGTATTTTTATTTATTACAATTTCTCCTTTAAAGGAACTTATAAGAGTGTCAGATCCTTTTAAAACAATATTTGTTTTTAAAATTTTTATAGCTTTCATAATTTTTTCTTTTTTTGATATTTTTTTATTTATTGTTGGAAAAATTTTATGAAATTCTTTTATATGTGGAGTAATTATTTTATCTTTATCTAATAACCTGTAAAGATCCTTTGGATTTTTACTAAAGCAAGTTAACGCGTCTGCATCTAAAACTACATTTTTAATGTTTTTTAAAATTAATGTAGTTTTTTTTTTAGTTAAATTGTTAGATCCTGCTCCTGGACCAATTAAAAAAACAGATTTTTTCTCTCTTTTAATAAGTGCTTTTATTTCAGGGAAAGTGTTGATTTCCTCCTTTAAAACTGATGGAAATATGGATGCATAAATTGGCAAAGTTTTTTTATTACAAACAATTTTTACTGAACCAGTTCCAACTCTTAGAGCTGCTTCTGCACTTAAAATAGTTGAACCAGTCATATTTTTTTTACTCCCAATAATAACTACTCTTCCTCTACTGTATTTATGGTCGTTTTTTCTTTTCCATGGAAAGTTGTATAACCATAGTTTTGGCTGATTTTGCTTTATATTTGATTTCATAATTGATTAGTATTCATGTGTATTGTGCATATCAGCTATCTCTTAAAAATACGTTTTTTTATATCTGTATCTGATAAATATTAAATTCAAGTTACAGTGGAGTTTATATGAGCGCAAGCAAAGTTTTAAAATTTATTAAAGATAATAAAATAGAGTATGTTGATCTTCGTTTTACTGATCCAAGAGGAAAGCTTCAACATTTAACTATGGATAACACTATAGTAGATGAACAAATGTTAAATGAAGGTGTTTTTTTTGATGGCTCATCTATAGCTGGATGGAAAGCTATAAATGAATCTGATATGATTTTAAAACCGGATTTATCAAGACAAATTATTGATCCATTTACATCTCATACAACTTTAATACTTTTTTGCGACGTCCTAGATGCTGTTAAGAAAATTCCATATGAAAGAGATCCAAGAGGAATAGCAAAAAAAGCTGAGGATTATTTAATAAAATCTGGCATTGGTGATAAAGCTTTTTTTGGTCCTGAACCAGAATTTTTTGTTTTTGATAACGTAAGATACAAAAATGATATGAATGAAACTAGTTTTATGATTGATAGTACAGAAGGCCCTTATAACACTGGCAGAAATTATGAAAATGGAAATATGGGTCATAGACCAGGGATTAAAGGTGGTTATTTTCCAGTTCCTCCAGTAGATAGTGCTCAGGACATGAGAAGTGAGTATTTAAAATCATTAAGAGATGTAGGTGTCAAAGTAGAAAAACATCACCATGAAGTTGCGCCAAGTCAACATGAACTAGGAATGTATTTTAGCACATTAACTAATCAAGCCGATAATGTTCAGTTGTATAAATATGTAGTCCATATGGTTACTCATTCTTTTGGAAAGACTGCTACATTTATGCCAAAACCTGTAAAAGGAGACAATGGATCAGGTATGCATACGCACCAGTCGATTTGGAAAGGTAAAAACGCTATTTTTTCAGGAAATGAATATGCAGGTTTGTCTAAAACAGCATTATATTATATTGGTGGCATACTAAAACATGCAAAAGCAATTAATGCTTTTTCTAATGCTACAACAAATAGTTACAAAAGATTAATTCCAGGATTTGAAGCTCCGGTTTTATTAGCCTATTCAGCGAGAAACAGATCGGCTTCTTGTAGAATACCAATTACTTTAAATAAAAAATCTGCAAGATGCGAAATAAGATTTCCTGATGCTGCCGGAAATCCATATTTAACATTTGCTTCGATGTTAATGGCTGGAATAGATGGAATTAAAAATAAAATTCACCCAGGAAAATCTTTTGATAAAGATCTGTATTCTTTGTCAGAAAAAGAAGTAAAAAATATACCAACAGTGTGTGGATCTTTAAGAGAAGCGATGGAAAATTTAGATCAAGATAGAAAGTTTTTAACTCAAGGAAATGTTTTTACTGATGATCAAATTGACGCTTATATTGCTTTAAAATTTGAAGAAATTTATAATTTCGAACATACTCCTCACCCAATGGAATTCGAAATGTATTATAGCTGTTAATAAATTTACTTTTTACTTTTTAATATTTTTTCGTCAGCTACTTTAGATTTATTTACGCCCTTTTTTATTGTGTAATCCAAAGTTCCATGGGCTCCCGCCTCAACTGCTTTGCGCTGAGTTCTAAAAAGTGATTTTTCTTTAGCATTTTCAGCTACTTTATTGGCGTGTTTTTCTAAATGTTTTGTATCTCTCATTTATCCATATTATATACAAAAAACAAATTTACGGCAATATTGAATTATATCTTAAATGATTCTCCACATCCGCAACGCTCTGTTTCATTGGGGTTTTTAAATATGAATGTTGAAGAAAATTCTTCAGTTTTATAATCCATTTCCGTTCCAAGTAAATACATAACTGCACTAGGATCTATGAAAACTTTTACCCCTTTATCTTCGATTAACTCATCGCCTTTTTTAAAATCTTTAACATATTCCATAACATAAGACATGCCAGCACATCCTCCTGATTTAACACCGACTCTTACACCCATCGTTGATTCTGGTGATTTTGATATAATTTCTTTTATTCTGTTCGCAGCATTATTGCTTAATGTAATTATTTGATTGCTCATAAATTTAACTCTAATTTTGCAGCCTCTGACATCATGTCTTTATTCCAAGGTGGCTCCCAAACTAAATTAAGTTCAACTTCATTAACTCCTTCAACATTCATTATACTATTTTTAACTTCTTTAGGCAAACTTTCTGCGACTGGACAATTAGGTGTTGTAAGTGTCATATCTACTTTTACATTATTTTTTTTATCTAATTCAATTTTGTATATTAAACCTAGCTCGTAAATATTTACAGGTATTTCAGGATCGTAAATTTTTTTTACTTCAGCGATTATTTTTTCTTTTAAAGTTGTCATTAGTCCACTTTTTCCGTATTTACTTCTTTATTTTCATCTCTCATGGCTGAAATTAGTGTGTGCCAAGAAAGTGTTGCGCATTTAACCCTCATAGGAAATTGTTTGACTCCGGATAATGACATTACTTTAATTTTTTCATCTTCAACTAATTTATCTGATTTTAATTCAGGGTTTTCTTTAATTAAACCTAAAAAATCACTTATAATTTCCTTTATAGTTTCTACATTTTTTCCTTTTATTAAATCTGTCATTATGGAAGCAGAAGCCATAGATATAGCGCAGCCACTACCCTCAAAAGAAATATCTTCAACTTTATTATTTTTATTTAATTTCAAATATACATGTACTTTATCTCCACATAGTGGGTTATGACCTTTTGCATCTTTGTTATATCCTTCACATTTTTTTAAATTTCTAGGATTTTTTCCGTGGTCTAATATTATATCTTGATATAATTCTTTTGTGTCCATTATATATTAAATATTTTTTTACATTTATTTATTGCATTATCCAAAGCATCTATGTCATTTTTATCATTATATATACCTAGTGAAGCTCTAGCTGTTGCTGTAAGGCCTAATTTATCGTGTAAAATTTGACAACAGTGATGTCCAGCTCTTACCGCAACTGCTTCTTCGTCTAATATAGTTGCTATATCATGAGGATGTATTCCTTCAATAGTAAAAGAAATTGCTGCACCTTTTTTTTTTGGATTTCCAATTATTTTAACAGAATTATTTTTTTTTAATTTTTCTAACGCATAATTCATAAGTTCTTTTTCATGAGATATAATATTTTCAATTCCAATTTCTTCTAGAAATTTTATGGACTCGCTAAAAGTAACGACTTCTGCCGTAGGCATTGTTCCAGCTTCAAACTTATTTGGCAAATCAGCATATGTTATGTAGTTCTTTTTAACTTCACCTATCATTCCACCTCCTCCTTGATACGGTGGTAAATCTTCAAGCCATTTTTTTTTTGCATATAAAACTCCAAGACCAGTGGGTCCATACATTTTATGACAAGAAATAGCATAAAAATCACAATCTAAATCTTGCATATCAAGTTTTAAATGTGACGCGCTTTGGCATCCGTCCACTAAAACGGGTATATTTTTTGAACGTGCTAAGGCAGTAATTTCTTTTATTGGCAATATTGTTCCAGTAACATTAGAAAGATGTGTTATAGCTATTATTTTAGTTTTGTTTGAAATTTTTTTTTCTATTTCTTCAATTGTAACCTCACAATCTTTATTTATTTCTGCAAATATTATTTTTATTCCTTTGTTAACTCTTAGATAATGCCATGGAACATAATTAGAATGATGCTCTAATTCAGTTAATAATACTTCGTCTCCTTCTTTTAAATATTTTTGTCCAAAAGTTGAAGCTACTAAATTAATTGCTTCGGTAGCTCCCTTGGTAAAAACTATTTCATTCTTGTCTAGAGCATTAATATATTTTTGAATATTTGCTCTGGTTTCCTCATATTTGTTAGTTGCTCCTACTGATAAAGTATGAACACTCCTTCCAACGTTTGAGAATTCATGTCTATAAAATTCATTCATTCTTTCTATAACTCTTATAGGTTTTTGGGAGGAATTTGAGCTATCTAAATAAACTAAATTTTTATTATTAATTTTCTTAGAAAAAATTGGAAATTGAGTTTTAATATTATTTAAATTCATTGATTTCTTTATCTAATTTATTCAAAAAAAATTGTTTTATTTTTTTGTTAGTAATTGTTTCGACTACATCTACTAAAAAACCCTTGATAAGCAATTTTTTAGCATCTGTTTGGCTTAATCCCCTAGACATTAAATAAAAAATAGCATCATCATCTAGTTTTCCTGATGTTGAGCCATGAGAACATTTGACATCATCAGCGTATATTTCTAATTCTGGTTTGGAGTCAAACTCACTTTCTTTATCTAGCAATATTGCTTTACTAAGCTGATATCCATTTGTCTTTTGAGCTTTCGCATCAACATAAATTTTGCCTTGAAAAATTGCTTTACTACTTTTGTTAACTACTGCTTTTATTTTTTGATAACTTTTAGTTTTTTCGTCTAAATGTTCTATTCTCGTTTTAATCTCATGATTTTGGGTATCTGTATTTAAAACAGCTCCATTTACAAAAGCTGAACTATGCTCCTGATCTAGACTGCAGTTAATTTCATTTTTAGAGTAGTCTGAAGAGTTAGAAAAAATAAAATTTTCTAAAACTCCATTGTTCTTTATTTTAATATCATTAAAATTATAATTTAAGTCTTTTTTTTTTAAATCATTAAAATTAAATAATTTTAATAATCCATTTCTATGGATAACAAAATTATTATAAGTATTAAAAAAAATGGCAGATTTGCTAATATTAATTGTATAAATAAAAATATCTATTTTTGCGTTTTCTTCTATATCAACTATAAGTTTCTGATTAAAAAAATTAGTAATCTTAGAACTGTCAAATACATTATATATGACTAGAGGTTTATTTAATTGAAAACCTTTTTTAATATTTAAATATAGTCCGTCTGTAAAAAAAGCATTATTAAGCAAACTTAGTGGGTTTTTTTCTTTATCCACCAATATCATTTTACGATCATTAAAAGCACTTTGTAAATCTTCATGCCATAAAGATTCAGCGTTAAGATTTTTTTCATATTCAAAAGAAGAGTGATTAAAAAATCCATTGGTAAATACTACTTTATTATGTTCAAATTCTTTTAAATAGTCATTAAACTTAATTTTTTTTTGTTTAGCTCTGGAAGTTTAGTTTTCATATCCCACCACTCTTCTAGATCTATATTTAAATTTTTTAAATTATTTGAGATAATTTGGTTAAAATTTGAAAATTTCCAGTCCTCTAATTTTTTTGTTGGAAATCCAATTTCTACAAATTTTTTAAAATTTTCTGCTCTCTGATTTTGTTGTATATCCCATACAGAGAATTTATTATTGAATGTATTAAAAGTTTTTTTTAACTCTTCAATCATATTTTTTCATATCCAGCTTTTTCAAGTTCTTCAGCCAATTCCATACATCCTGATTTAGCAATTTTTCCTTTCATAAGAACGTGCACAAAATCTGGTTTAATATAATCAAGCAATCTTTGATAATGGGTTATAATTAAAAAAGATCTTTCTTTATTTCTTAAAGCATTTACTCCTTTTGCCACAATTTTAAGAGCATCTATATCAAGGCCAGAGTCGGTTTCGTCAAGAATTGCCATTTTTGGTTCTATTAAAGACATTTGAAGTATTTCATTCTTTTTCTTTTCTCCTCCTGAAAAGCCTACGTTTAATTGTCTATTCAAAATTTTTTCATCAATTTTAAGTTCTGAAGCTTTTGTTTTAATAATTTTTAAAAACTCCAAAGCATCAAATTCTTTTTGTCCATTTGATTTTCTTATTGCATTTAATGATGTTTTTAAAAAGTTAGTTGTATTAACTCCTGGTATTTCTAAAGGATATTGAAAAGCTAAAAATAAACCTTTGTGTGCTCTTTCTTCTACTGCTAAATCAAATAAGTTTTTACCATCAAATTTTATGTTTCCTGAGGTTTCATAACCTTTTTTTCCTGAAAGTATATTTGCTAAAGTGCTTTTACCTGAACCATTGGGTCCCATAATTGCATGAACTTCGCCTGGTTTTATATTTAAATTTAAGCCATTTAAAATGCTTTTGTTTTCTACTTTTGCTGAAAGGTTTTCTATTTTAAGCATTCTTCAATTTCCTTATCATTATCTCTATCATTTCATAAAAGCCAGTTTTTCTGTTCATAGTTAGTAATTCATCCATTTTTATTTTTTTAAAATCATCTACAGTAATTTTTTTTGCTTCTTCCAAAGGTAAAGAATTGAAAATGTCTATCAATACATAGGCGTATCCTCCTGCAACGATTGCTTTACTCCATGCTTTAAAACGACCGTTATCATAATCGACATATAAATCAAATTGACAGCTTTTTACTTTATTTTTTTCTATTCTTTTTATTTCGCTAAGTGGATCTTCATTTAATTTTTCTCCAA
>MDSV01246766.1_pt1 | contig 15847 bp, 16 predicted proteins | sample 810851 | NCBI WGS metagenome assembly MDSV01 (sample SAMN05326640, study PRJNA326480) | marine metagenome | isolation source: seawater | place: Atlantic Ocean: North East | collected 2012
ATCATTATTGGTAATAATGCTATTGGCGTTCCTGGAAACACTTAGTTAAGCCTCCAGGAACGCCAATAGCATTATTACCAATAATGATTCCTATTGAAATCTTTGGTGTTTTTACGAAGCCATTTGCACTTATGATTAGACTTTTTGCAAACATTACAGCGGGACACATAATAATATTTAGTCTAATATCGCTAATATTTGTTGCCTCAAATAACGGAACAAACGCCTTGGCGGGCTGGTCTGTAGCACCAATTTCAGTCGCCTTTGTGTTGTTTATATTTTTAATAGAGATACTGGTTGCTTTTTTGCAGGCATATATATTTACACTATTGTCGGCGGTTTTTATAGGGCTGGCGGTAAAAGAAGAAGATCACTAATTATTAATCAATTTGTTTAACTTAAAACTATCAAAAAATGGAAATTAACGGAATTGCAGCGATTGGAGCGGGATTATCAGCAATCGGAGCGGGAATCGGAATTGGAATGATTGGAGGAAAAGCTTTGGAATCTATGGCGCGTCAGCCAGAGCATTCTGGAATGATTCAAACCAATATGTTCATTGCCGCCGCTCTTGTTGAAGGAGTTGCCCTATTTGGAGTTGTTGTTGCTCTTATGCAAGGATAACTCAAGCGTTTAACCATATTACCTGTCACGGTTGGTGACGGGTAATATAAATTTTTAAAAAAATATGATATCATTTGACCCGGGACTAATTATTTGGACCACAATAATTTTTACACTATTATTAATTGTGCTAAAAAAGTTTGCTTGGAAACCAATTTTAAAAGCAGTAGACGAAAGGAATAATAGCATTGAACAGGCTCTTAAGTCAGCAGATAAGGCTAAGAAAGAAATGGAGATGTTAAACGCTGACAATGAAAGAATTTTAACAGAAGCAAAAAAAGAAAGAGACTCCTTGTTAAAAGAAGCGCGAGAGATAAAAGAGGAAATTATAAATGACGCTAGGAACAAGGCAAACGGCGAGGCGGATAAGATTTTAAACTCAGCTAAAGAACAAATTGCCAATGAAAAAATGAAAGCAATTACAGAGTTAAAAAACTCAGTAGCTATGTTATCAATTGAAATTGCAGAAAAAGTTTTAAAAAGAGAATTAAAAGACAGGACCAATCAAGAAGAGTTTGTTGAGTCGGTCCTAAAAGAGTCTGATTTAAATTAATGAAACAATCACGAGCAAATATAAGGTACGCAAAGGCGTTTTTACAACTATCGTTAGAACAAAACCAGCTAGATCGATCATATAAAGATATGATGTTATTAGACGCTATTTGCTCTGAAAGCAAAGAGCTGGTTCTTTTGCTTAAAAGCCCGATAGTAAAGACCGATCAAAAATTAAAAATTTTTGATCAGATTTTTGCAAAAAAGGTTAGTGACCTAAGCATGAAGTTTTTAAACATAATTATCTCAAAGAAAAGGGAGTCTATCTTGCCCTATATAGCAAAAAGCTTTATTCTCTTATATAAAACCCAAAATAAGATTGAAACAGCAGTTGTAACAACCGCCCAGCCAATTTCTCAAGAGTTAAAAAATAAAGTTCTCACATACGTCAAGAAAGAAACAAAGAACAGCATCGAATTAATAGAGGTGGTTGACGAAAAGATTTCGGGTGGGGTTATCATAAAGCTGGGTGACAAACAATTAGACGCAAGTGTTTTGACCATAATATCAGAACTAAAACAAACATTTAATAAAAACCTGTATGTGCAGGATTTCTAAAACAAAAACACAAATAAAATGGCAGAAGTAAAACCAGCTGAGGTATCAGCAATTTTAAGAAAACAATTATCTGGATTTAAATCAGAATCAGAATTACAAGAAGTAGGGACTGTTTTACAGGTTGGTGACGGTATCGCTCGTATCTATGGACTAACAAACGTACAATCAGGTGAGCTGGTGGAATTTCAAAATAAAATACAAGCAATTGTGTTAAATTTAGAAGAAGATAATGTCGGGGCTGTACTTTTGGGGCCATCAAAAGGAATTAAAGAGGGGGATACCGTTAAAAGAACAAAAAAGATTGCCTCTCTAAATGTAGGTGAGGGAATGCTGGGAAGAGTAGTTGATGGAGTTGGAAACCCTATTGATGGAAAGGGTCCTATTACGGGAGAAACGTATGAAATGCCTATTGAGAGAAAGGCGCCGGGTGTAATATACCGTCAGCCTGTTGATGAGCCGCTACAAACAGGTCTAAAAGCTGTTGACGCAATGATTCCTGTTGGGAGGGGGCAAAGAGAATTAATTATTGGAGATAGACAAACTGGTAAAACAGCTGTTGCTATTGATACAATTATTAATCAGAAAGAGTTTTATGAAAAAGGAGAGCCTGTTTTCTGTATATATGTAGCTGTTGGGCAAAAAGCCTCTACAGTAGCAGCGTTAGTTGACACTTTAGACAAGGCGGGAGCGCTAGCCTATACCGTGATTGTTTCTGCAAACGCTTCTGATCCCGCTCCAATGCAGGTATACGCCCCATTGGCAGGGGCAGCAATAGGGGAGTTTTTTAGAGACACAGGACGTCCTGCGCTTATTGTTTTTGACGATCTATCAAAGCAAGCTGTTGCATATCGAGAGGTTTCGCTCTTGTTAAGAAGGCCCCCTGGAAGAGAAGCGTATCCAGGAGATGTTTTTTATTTGCACTCTAGGCTTTTAGAAAGGGCAGCAAAAGTAATCAATGATGATAAAATTGCCGCTCAAATGAATGATTTGCCAGACTCAATAAAAAATATTGTTAAAGGAGGGGGGTCATTAACAGCACTTCCTGTTATAGAAACGCAAGCAGGAGATGTTTCAGCTTATATTCCAACGAATGTAATTTCAATTACAGACGGACAAATTTTTTTAGAATCTAATTTGTTTTTGTCAGGAGTTAGACCAGCGATTAATGTTGGTATTTCAGTGTCAAGAGTGGGTGGATCAGCCCAGATTAAATCAATGAAAAAAATTGCAGGGACATTAAAACTTGATCAAGCACAATATAGAGAGCTTGAGGCTTTTGCGAAGTTTGGCTCTGATCTTGATGCGGCAACAACCGCTGTTATTGAAAAAGGAAAGCGAAATGTTGAGATCTTAAAACAAGGACAATATTCTCCTTTAAGGGTAGAGGAACAGGCTGCAATTATTTATTGTGGGACCAATGGACTGCTAATGGACGTTCCGGTGGAAAAAATTAATGAGTTTGAGCAAGAATTTATTTCTTTCTTACATTCTAAACATCAGAAGGTGCTTGATGATTTGGCTTCTGGGAAGCTAACAGATGAAATAAAATCAACACTTGAATCAACCGCCTCTGAGTTATCATCAAAATATTTAAAATAAAGCATGGCTAACTTAAAGGAAATAAGGTCAAGAATTACCTCTGTAGGGTCAACAATGCAGATTACTTCTGCAATGAAAATGGTTTCTGCAGCCAAACTCAAACGGGCTCAAGACGCCATAACCAAAATGAGACCGTATGCAAATAAATTGTCAGAACTTTTGGAGAATTTAAGCACAAGTTTAGACAGTTCTGATGGTGGGGTTTATGCACAAAAAAGAGAAAAAAAGAATGTTCTTTTAGTGACGATTACCTCCAATAGAGGTTTGTGTGGCGGATTTAACGCATCTATCATTAAACAAGCAAAAATGTTAATTAAGAACGAATATTCAAATGTAAATGTTAAGATTCTTTCGGTTGGAAAAAAGTCGTCAGAGCATTTCGAAAAAAATGGATTTGATTTAGTGAGTAAGCACGACACAATATTTACAGAGTTAACTTTTGAAAATGTATCAAAATTAGCAACAGGCATAATGGAAAGATTTATTGCGGCAGATTACGATAAAGTTGTATTAATTTATAATAGGTTTAAAAATGCGGCAACTCAAATTGTTACTTCAGAAAACTATCTGCCAATACAATCAACTAAAAGAGAAGGAACCACTTCTGGAGATTATATTTTTGAACCACAAAAACAAGAGATAGTCGAGCAGCTAATACCAAAATCTCTTAAAACACAACTATTTAAAGCGATATTAGACTCACATGCTGCAGAGCATGGCGCTAGAATGACAGCCATGCATAAAGCCACTGATAATGCTGGCGAGCTTAAAAAGGAACTAACACTTACTTACAACAAAGCAAGACAAGCAGCAATCACAGGAGAAATTTTAGAGATTGTAGGAGGCGCAGAGGCGCTCAACGGATAAGAGTAGGTCGATTAATTTTTTTACCCCCATCTGGGTGGGCGTTTTCAACAAATTTTAATATCTATATTTGTAAAAAAAACGAATGGATTATTATAATATTAAAAGCAAAAAAAAAGACTCCGTTTGCTATATAACAATAGACAGACCAAAACAATTAAACGCTCTTAATCAAGAAACAATTTTGGACTTACACCATGCAATTAACAGTGCACATAAGGATCAAACAGTTCGATGTATAATTTTATCTGGCTCTGGAAATAAGGCTTTTGTTGCTGGAGCTGACATAAAAGAGTTTGCATCTTTTGATGTTTCTTCTGGAGAAAATTTATCAAGGAGGGGGCAAGAATTATTGTTTGATCTTTTAGAAAAGATAGGTACACCCACTATTGCTGCAATTAATGGTTTTGCTCTTGGAGGAGGGTTAGAATTAGCAATGGCCTGCCATATTCGCGTATCTTCAGATACAGCAAAAATGGGTCTGCCAGAGGTTTCTTTAGGTGTAATTCCTGGATATGGAGGAACACAGAGGCTTGCAAAACTAGTAGGAAGGGGAAGGGCTTTAGAAATGATAATGACCGGAGGCATGCTGTCAGCACAAGAGGCAAAGAACTGGGGCCTGGTTAATCTTGTATGCCCACAAGAAGAGTTAATTTCTAATGCAGAAAAAATAGCTGAAAGAATAAAGAAAAACTCACCAATGGCAATTGCAAGAGCAATAAATTCTGTAAATGCAGGTTTTACAGTAGGTGTTGATGGTTTTGAGGTAGAGAAAAAGGAATTTGGAAATTGTTTTGGAACACCAGAATTCATTGAAGGTACAAAAGCATTTATGGAAAAAAGAAAACCTAATTTTTGAACCCAATTAAACAACTAGCAAGTCAGACAGCTATTTATGGTATAAGTAGCGTAGTTGGGAGATTATTAAACTACCTTTTAGTTCCACTATATACACGTTATTTTCTTCCTGAAGAGTATGGAGTTGTAACAGAGCTTTATGCTTATGTTGCCTTGCTAGTAGTCGTACTCACATACGGTCTTGAAACAGCATTTTTTCGTTTTTCAAAAAAACACCCTAATACAAGTCTGGTTTATGGCACAGCGCTTATTTCACTGATTTTTTCATCTACGATATTTTTTTTACTAACCTTTTTTTTATCACAATCCATTGCTAACTTTTTGGGGACCGGTATTGAAAGTAGATTTATAGAGTGGTTTGCAATTATTATTGCCCTTGATGCAATCGCTTCTATTTCTTTTGCAAAACTTAGAAACGAAGAAAAAGCAATTAGATTTTCAGTAATAAAAATTTTAGGAATAGGAATAAATATTTTTTTAAATCTATATTTTATTGCGTATAAAGGATTTGGGATAGAGTATATTTTTATATCAAATCTAATTTCTTCTGTCTTCACGATTTTTTGCTTGATTCCAGAAATGGTTAAAACAAAACCTGTTTTTGCAACAAATCTTTGGAAAAAAATGATGGTTTACGCCCTACCCCTACTTGTTGCTGGGTTAGCCGGAATGGTAAACGAAACAATTGATAGGGTTCTGTTAAAACATCTTTTAACAGATGTAGAAAACCCAACACGTGAGCTAGGGCTTTATGGGGCTTTTTATAAGTTATCAATAATTATGATTCTGGTTATTCAAACCTTTCGGTTTGCCGCAGAACCATTCTTTTTTGCTCAATATCACAAAACTAAAGACAAAAAAATTTATGCGGATGTAATGAAATATTTTACGCTTATAATGATGTTTGTTTTTTTATTAGTAACTGTGTTTTATGATTTTGTAATATCTTTTTTAGGCTCTCAATATCATGATGAAAGAGGGTTTCTTGTTGTTTCCATACTATTACTAGCAAATTTATTTTTAGGCATCTATTTTAATTTATCAATTTGGTATAAATTAACGGGAAAAACTATTTTTGGTGCATATTTGGCCTTATTTGGCGCCGCTATTACCATATTGCTTAATTTTATATTGATACCAAAATTTGGGTTTACAGGTTCCGCTTTTGCGACTTTAGCATGTTATTTTAGCATGGTAATAGCTTCTTATCTTTTAGGAAATAGATATTTTTTTGTGCCTTACGAAGTTGAAAAGATTTTGCTATACTTTTTTGCCGTACTGACAATATATTTTATTGTTTATAATCAATATTTTAATTTGGGGATTAATTTTATATTGTTGTTGGGATTTACCATATTTGTATATATTTTAGAAAAACCAAAACAAATAAATAGATGAAAGTAAAAGTCTTCAACAAGTCTGCTCATGAGCTGCCGAACTATTCAACTATTTCTTCTGCAGGAATGGATTTGAGGGCAAACATTTTGGTAAAAATTGTTTTAAAACCACTAGAAAGGATTTTGGTAAAAACCGGTATTTTCATAGAGTTACCGCAAGGCTATGAGGCCCAAGTCAGGCCAAGAAGCGGTCTAGCTTTAAAAAAGGGAGTTACAGTGCTAAATTCGCCAGGAACTATTGATTCTGACTATAGAGGAGAAATAGGAGTGATTTTAGTAAATTTATCATCAGAAGATTTTCAAATTAATGACGGAGAAAGGATCGCCCAAATGGTCATAACAAAACACGAAAGAGCAGAATGGTTAGAAGTTAAAAAATTAAATCTGTCCCAAAGGGGTGGTGGTGGGTTTGGAAGTACAGGAGTTAAATAATGAGGGGCTTATCTATAATATTAGTTCTTTTATTGTTTAACGCTAGTACTTATGCCCAATGGAAATCATATTATCCAGACGGAAAACTATCTAAAAAAAATCAAGAAAAAGAAGATAAAGAAAAAAATAAAGCAAAATTTGACAACTATTTTTTTAAAGCAATTAAAGCAAAATCTCTAGAGGACTATGATGAAGCCTTACAACACTTTTCAAAATGTATAGAAATAGACAATAAAGCTTCTGCTGCACTTTATGAGTCTGCAATTATAAATGCAGAAAACGGAAATCACAAAAATGCTATTGAGCAGATAAAAGCAGCAACAAAATTAGAGCCAAAAAACAGATGGTATTTGTACCTATACGCGGAAATATTATTTAGTAAACAAGATTTCATTAATGCTGCAGAAAAGTACAAGAAATTAATTACACTTGAGCCAAATAATGAAGAACTATATTTCAAGCTTTCCGAAATATATATTTATTCAAATAATTTTAAGAAAGCTATCGGGGTCTATGATAGTTTAGAAAAAAAGAAAGGTGTTGATAAAAATATATCAATCCAAAAACAGAAACTCTATCGCAAAATAAATGATATTAAGGGGGCCATTAAAGAGCTGAAAAAAATAACAGAAAAGAGTCCGAATGACGCAGAAATTCTAGCCATACTTGCTGAATTATATCTATTAAATGATGAAAAGGAACAGGCGTTTGAATTGTTTAAAAAACTTTCAATCATTGACCCTAATAACGGAAGGATACACCTTACACTTGCCGAGCATTATAGAGACCAAGGGCAAAATGACAAATCATATGAAGAACTCAAGCTTGCGTTTAAGAGCACAAAGTTAAATATCGACTCAAAGATTAGGGTATTGATTTCTTACTATCAATTAATTGCATCAAATGAAAAAATGCAAAACCAAGCATATGAATTAGCAGAGATATTAATTACAATCCACCCACATGAACTCAAACCTAAATTAGTTTTAGCTGACATTTTATATACTGACCAACAATACCAAAAAGCCAAAGAGAAATATTTATTTATACTAGAAACGGAAAAGTCTAAAAATCAGGTTTGGGGACAAGTGTTATTTATTCAGGCAGAACAAAATGATTTTGAAGGAATGCTTAAAACAAGCAAAGAGGCGCTTGAGTATTTTCCAAGCGACCCGTTGTTTTATTACTTTAATGCTATTTCCAATAAGTGGTTTAAAAACTATGAAATTACAATTAATCAGCTGGAGACGGGGATAGAGTTTGTGGTTGAAAACCAAACTCTATTGATGGAGTTTTATTCTACGCTAGCTGACACATATCACATTAAAGAAGAACACGAACTTTCAGACGCTTATTATGAGAAGGTGTTAGAGTTAGATCCAAACAACATATTAGTGTTAAATAATTATGCTTATTATTTATCACTAAGAAAAACTAATCTAGAAAAAGCTAAAAAAATGTCATTTAAATGTAACGAGCTACAACCAAACAATGGCACTTATCAAGACACATATGGATGGGTTTTGTACGCATTAAAAGAATATAAAGAAGCAAAGCTGTGGTTAATAAAAGCGCTATCAAATGGAAGCGACACAAGCCCAGTCGTAGTTGAACATTATGGAGATGTTTTATATATTTTAGGAGAAGCTGAAGAGGCTGTAAATCAATGGAAAAAAGCAAAATCTCTTGGAGGCAACAGCAAGTTTTTAAATAAAAAAATTAAAGAAAAAAAATTATATGAATAAATCAGCGTATTTATTCTTTCTATTGTTTTTTTTAAGCTTTTGCGGTATAAATAAAACAACTAGAAGCCCTTCTGATTTATCAATAAGCACAGCTGAAGTTATAGAAAAAATTAATCACAAAAAAAATCATTCAAAATGGTTGAGCTTAAGAGGGCGTGTTAATATTATTCACAACAACAAAACCATATCATTTAATATAAATATAAAGAACAGAAGAGACAGCATTATATGGGTGTCTGCAAGTGGTCCACTTGGAATTGAAATTATAAGGGCTCAATTAACACCAACGTCGATCTATTTTATGAACAGGATAAATAAAACGTTTTTTATCCAACCAGCTTCAGAAGTTAAAAACCTGTTAAATTTTGACTTGTCATTTTTTGATGTTCAAGACATTTTATTCGCTAAACCAAAAAGGTTAAATAATCGTTATAATTTGCAATTAACAAAAACAGGATATTGCCTGTTTTCAGACAGTCTGAGTTATACAATAAGTAGTAATTATACGGTAGAAAAAGTTGAAATAGCACAAGAAAAATATAATTTAGAACTATCATATGAGCAGTACCATAAGACTGATGATTATCCAAGAAAAATTACACTTACGGCTGAAACAGAAGATACACTTGAAGTAAATGTTAACTATTCAAAAGTACAGTTTAATAAGTCAGAAAAGATTTTGTTTAATGTACCAGATTCTTATGAAGAGATTAAATAGTTTTTTGGCTATTCTTGTGTGTTTATTCTGTTCTAGTTCATTATCTGGGCAAAACAAGGAAGACCTAAAGAAACAAAAAATAGAGATAGAAAAAGAGATTAGCTATACTTCTAGCTTGTTAAAGAAAACCAAGTCTAGCAAAACAAAATCGCTTAATTATTTAAAAGTACTAAAAAGCCAAATCAAATCACAAGAGGAGCTTTTAATTACACTGACAATTGAAATTAACCTTTTTAACAAAAAAATTAAAAAAACACATAGAAATATATTAAAAACAGAAAGCGAAATTATAATACAAGAACAGAGACTAAAACAACTAAAGGGTGAATATGAAAAAATGATATATGCTGCATTTAAGAAAAAGGGAGGCAGAAATGAAATCATATTTGTTATTTCGTCTTCTGATTTTAACCAAGCTTATAAAAGAGTGCTATATTTAAAACAATATTCATCATTTAGGAAAAATCAAGCCTTTAAGATAGAGAAAACTAGAAGTGAATTAATAAACAGAAGACAGAAACTAGCACAACAAAAAGAGAAGCTTATTGAAAATACCGCCCTGAAAACCGTCTTGTTGTCCTCAAAAAAAGAGGAGCTTGAGAGTGTAAACAAGAAAAAGACCGAAAAACAAGAACTCTTAAAAAAATTAAGCAAATCAGAAAGAGTTTTTAAAAAAGAGCTTCAAGAAAAAGAGGCAAAAGCTACGTTGCTTAATCAAAAAATAAGAAAAATAATTGAAGAGGAAATAGCTAGTGCAAAGAAAAGTGAATCCGTATATAAATTAACACCAGAATCACAAGCTATTTCTTCAGAGTTTGTTGAAAGCAAGGGGAATTTACCCTGGCCGTTAGCCAAGGGGATTGTTATTAGTAGCTATGGAAAACAACAGCATGATATTTTTACTGAAGTTGAAACGTTTAATAATGGTCTTGATTTTGCAACAAGCAAAGGAGAACATGTTAGAAGTATTTTTGATGGAGTTGTTTCTAGGATTTTTTTTATTAAGGGTGCGGGTAGAGCAGTTTTGATAAATCATGGAGAGTATTTTAGTGTTTATTCAGGACTAGAAGAGGTCATGGTAGGCGTAGGAGAAAAAGTTCTTTCGAAAGAGAGTATAGGTATTATTTTAACTCACGAAGAAGAAAATAAGACGGAGCTTCATTTTGAAATATGGAGGGGGTATGAAAAACAGAACCCGTCAAATTGGCTATATAATGCGTATTAAATCAAAAAGCATAAATTTGCAGTATAATTAAATTTAAGAAAACATGAATTCAGTATTATTAATGGGGATGATTGGCCCTTGGCAAATTGTTTTAATCGTATTAGTGGTCTTGCTGTTGTTTGGCGGAAAAAAGATCCCTGAATTAATGAGAGGATTGGGAAAGGGGATCAGCGAGTTTAAAAATGGGAGAGATGAAGGAGAGAAAAAGAAAGAAGATTAAGGGTTTTGAATCCTCCTCGTTCATTTTTAGAATTACAAAAATCCCTTAAAAAGGGAGATTTTACATGTGTTCATATTACACAAGCTTACATAAATAAAATATCAGAAAACAAGCACCTTAATGCTTTTGTTGAGGTTTATGCAGAGGAGGCTTTGGAGGCAGCAAAAACTATAGACCAAAAAATTAAAGACGGCAATGCAGGAAGGTTGGCAGGCATGGTTTTAGGTATAAAAGATAATCTTTGTTATAAAAATCATAAAGTTTCAGCAGCATCTAAAATTCTTCGCGACTTTGAGTCTTTATACACAGCCACTTCTGTACAAAGAGTTTTAGATGAGGATGCAATAATTATTGGACGACTTAATTGTGATGAATTTGCAATGGGTTCCGCTAATGAAAACACAATTTATGGTGTGGTTAAAAACCCATTAGATAACTCAAAAGTTGCCGGGGGTTCTTCTGGGGGAAGTGCAGCGGCTGTTTCTGCCGGTCTATGTTTAGCAGCTTTAGGAAGCGACACCGGCGGCTCTATAAGGCAGCCCGCAGCATTTTGCGGGATTGTAGGAGTTAAACCAACCTATTCTAGAGTCTCAAGGCACGGCTTAATTGCTTACGCGTCTAGCTTTGATCAGGTTGGGCCTCTTACAAACAACACGGAAGACGCGGCTTTAATATTAGAAGTTATTTCTGGAAAAGATAATTTTGATAGTACTGTTTCAAAAAAGCCCGTTGAAAAATATAGTGAAGCAGTTTTTGATGAGAAGCCTAAAAAAATAGGCTATATAAAAGAATGCCTGGAAAACACTGCCTTGGATCCAGAGTTTAAAATTTTTATTGAGGAAAAAATAAAAGAATTAAAAGGAAATGGACACATCGTTGAACCCGTTTCCTTTCCTTATATAGATCTATTAGTGCCAACTTACTATATAATAACTACGGCAGAAGCTTCATCTAACTTGGCGCGTTTTGACGGGGTTCATTATGGCTACAGAGGTGAAAACGTTACAAATTTAGAAAGTTCTTATATTAATAGCAGAACAGAAGGATTCGGAGAAGAGGTAAAAAGAAGAATTATGTTGGGAACTTTTGTTCTTAGCTCGGGACATCATGATGCGTATTTTACAAAGGCCCAAAAAATAAGACGATTGATTCAAGAAAAAACTAATGATATGTTTAAAGTCTGTGATTTTATAATTTCACCAACCACACCACATACCGCTTTTGAAATAGGAAAAAAACATAAAGATCCAACAGTAATGTATTTAGAAGATATTTTTACAGCACAAGCAAATTTGTCTGGAAATCCCGCCATATCATTACCTCTTGGAAAACATTCTAATACACTTCCAATAAGCCTACAAGTAATGGCTGATAAATTCAAGGAAAGCAGTCTACTTGCGTTTTCTAAATATTTACACAGAAAAGGTATCTAAGATGTTTTCATCAATATGAATAGACTCTTTTTAGCGTTATTTCTATTTCCGATAATTACTTTTTCACAAGGTAACCTCCCCTACAATGTTGGAGAACATTTATTTTATGATATTTATTTTGGGCCAATAAAAGTTGGCGATGGTGATATGAAAATTGAAAGGCAGGTAGATATTAATAACGCCACAACATTTCAAATTATAGGTAAGGGAAAAACAGCCCCATTTTTTGATTGGTTTTTTAAGGTTAGAGATGTTTACGAAACATATTTAGACACTTCACATGTTCGCCCAGTGAAGTTTATTAGAGATATTCGAGAAGGGCCGTATAAAAAAAAGGAGCTGTATACATTTAATCATAATGAACGCTTGGTTTTTTATCGTGATAGATCTCAAGGTATTTTTTCAAACACACAGGATATGATTTCTGCGTTATTTTACGCAAGAACATTCAGCAAAGAAAACTTGCAACAAAATAAATCTTTTTTTGTGCCAATATTTATGGATGAGGAGAATTATTCTTTGGAAATTCTGTACCTCTATAATGAAGAGGTTGAAACAAAATTTGGGACCGTTAACTGTATGGTGTTTAAACCTAAAATGCAAGAGGGCCGGGTGTTTGAAGATGGAGAGCAAATGAAAATATGGATATCAGATGACAAAAACCGACTACTTGTAAAGGTAGAAACAGAAATTTGGGCGGGAAGTATAAAGGCAATACTCCAAAAGTATGAAGAAGTCAAACACCCCTTGTCAATAAGTAAATAAGTTTAAATTATTCACAAACTCTTAAAGCATTAAATTAGCAAAATGAAAAAACGAAAAGGATTATTTATAATAATACTTGCGCTAGCTTTTATTTTAATAAATATAAAGCAAAAAAACAAAGGAAACGAAAATAACATTGTAATAGAGCCTGTTCAGCCAAAATACGAATATGGTATTTTAGTAGATTCGCTAAACGTGACCAAAAGTGTTGTGCAAAAGGGACAAACTTTTGGGGAAATTCTTTACGCCAACCATATTGACCACCAGGAGATAGCCGAGATTGTAAATCAGTCAAAAGACATTTTTGATTTTAGGAGAGTAAATACAGGAAAAGAATATACTGTTATTTGCACACAAGACTCAATTAAAAAAGTGTGTTATTTCATTTATCAAGAAAACGCGACAGAATATGTTGTTATTGATTTGATAGATGGAGTTGATGTTTATAGGGGAGAAAAAGAAATTACCACCAAACTAATTGTGTCTTCAGGAAAAATTGAATCCTCTCTATCTGAGTCAATTGACAAGCTTGGAATAAGCCCCAGAGTGTCAATAAAGCTGTCAGAAATTTACGCATGGACAATAGATTTTTTTAAGATTCAAAAGGGAGACGCCTTTAGAGTTTATTATGAGAATAATTACATTGACGGAAAATACATAGGCATTGGTAATATTTTGGCCGCTGAGTTTACTCATAGTGATGAAAGTTTTTATGCTTTTTATTATGAACAAAACAATAAGCCAGGAGAGTATTTTGATGAAAAAGGAATGACATTAAGAAAAGCTTTTCTAAAGGCACCACTAAACTTTTATAGAATAAGCTCAAAATTTAGTAGAAACAGAAAACATCCCGTAACAGGACAATGGAAGGGGCATTTTGGGACAGATTATGCAGCCCCAAAGGGAACACCAATAATGACAACAGCTAACGGAACAGTTGTGTTTGCAGGAAGAACTAAAAATAATGGTAATTTTGTAAAGGTAAAACACAATAGTACCTACACTACACAATATTTACACATGTCCAAGATAAAAAAGGGAATTAAAAAAGGGGTTTTTGTAAAACAGGGGGATGTAATTGGATATGTGGGTAGTACCGGACTTGCAACAGGACCTCACGTTTGTTATAGGTTTTGGAAAAATGGGCGGCAGGTTGATCCCTATAAACAAAAGTTACCCCCAGGAGACCCAATCAAAGATGAAAATAAAGACCATTATTTGATAATAAAAGATAGCTTAACAAGGGTGCTTATGACAAAAAAATAAATAATGCTTGAAAGTAGAAACATATTTAAGCTTTGTTTTGCGATACTGCTTTTAGTTTCTTATTTAAATTCAGGAGCTCAAAACACATTTATTGAAAACAAGGGGCAATTTCCCAAGCAAGTTAAGGCAAAAGTAAACCTCCCCTCAGGGTCCCTTTTTATTGAAGAAGGCAAGTTGATTTACACTTTTTATTCAAAAACTCACTTGGCAGCCATACATGATTTAGATGAAGAGAAGAAGGAAATAGACGCCCACACTTATGCGGCTGAATTTTTAAATTATAGTCAAGAGGTTTCAACGGAATTTTTAGAAGAAAGTAAGTATTATGAGAATTATTTTTTGCGTAAAAACAGTGAATGGGCGACTCGAGTAAAGTCATACAAAAAATTGTATCTTAAGAATATTTACAAAGGCATAGACGTTAAGTATTACACATTTAATGATAAATTAAAATATGACATTATTATTGCCCCAAACGCATTTTCAGATCAGATCAAAATTAAATATACTGGTGTAAATAATTTAGAGTTAATTGATGGAACTCTTTGCTTTAATACTAGCGTAAATCGAGTCGTCGAACACAAACCATACGCCTATCAAATAATAAATGGAATTAAAAATGAGGTTCCATGTATTTACGAGCTCAAAAAAAACACACTATCTTTTGTTTTTCCTCAAGGTTATAATAATAATTACTCATTGATTATTGATCCTGTTTTGGAGTTTTCTACTTATTCAGGAAGTACAGCGGACAATTTTGGGTATACGGCCACATATGACAATTTTGGTTTTTTGTATGCCGGAAGCACTTGCTTTGGAGCGGGCTATCCAACCACATTAGGCGCATATCAGATTAATTATGCAAACAGCTTAGGGGGAACCGACATAGCAATTACTAAATATGACACTACAGGTACTTTTAGAATATATTCAACGTATTTAGGGGGTAGCCTTGACGAACTACCCCACTCTATGATTGTAAACTCAGCAAATGAATTATTTATATATGGCTCAACTGCTTCTTCGGATTTTCCGACAACAGCATCGGCTCTTCAACAAAATTTTATTGGAGGCCAGGGTTTTTCTCCTTCAGGAATAGGGGTTTCTTTTCCAAACGGATCAGATATATTTGTTAGCAGGTTGAGTGCTAGCGGTGGCAACCTGTTAGCATCTACATTTATTGGTGGTAGTGGAAATGATGGGATTAACACCGCTACACAGCTTAAATATAATTATGCTGACGAGGTAAGAGGAGAGATTGATATTGATAAACAAAACAATATTTATATAGCTACCTGTACACAATCTATAGATTTTCCTATTACAAATAGCTTTCAAAACAACTCAAACGGAGACCAAGAGGGAATTATTATAAAAATGGATAACCAATTGTCTTCAATTATTTGGAGTAGTTATCTTGGGGGAAGTGCTGATGACGCAATTTACTCTTTAGCAATTGATGATAACGACAATATATACGTAACAGGTGGAACAAATTCAGATGATTTTCCAATAATTACAGGAGCGTTTCAAAACACCTATCAGGATTCTTTAAAAGCAGACGCATTTGTAACTAAAATATCTTCTGATG